>LSQX01236333.1_pt2 | contig 25409 bp, 18 predicted proteins | sample 654561 | NCBI WGS metagenome assembly LSQX01 (sample SAMN04489861, study PRJNA283612) | anaerobic digester metagenome | isolation source: 4 biogas reactors fed with cattle manure at either 37C or 55C with and... | place: Denmark: Kongens Lyngby | collected 2014 | reverse complement strand
TCCGGCTACGACGCCCCGCCGACCAGCAAGCATCACGTGATGCACATCCTGGCCGAGCGCAACGTCGTCCTCTGGGTCAACTACCACGCCTCCCGCGTCCCCTCGGCCAGCGCTTCCGACCTGGCCCACATCGCCCGTAAGCTCCGCCAGGTCTTCGCCGGCCTCAACTCTCCCCGTCCCAACCTCCACGTCCTCACCCCCCTGGTGATCCCGCTCCCCGCCTCGTCAATCGCCCGCCGCATCAACCGGTTCCTCCTCGTCCGCCGGATTCGCCGCGCCCTCGGCCACGTCCGGTCCGGCCCCGTGCAGCTCTGGTCGTTCACGCCCGACGTGGCCTACCTCCTCGGCCGCTTCGGCGAGGAGAAGGTGGTCTACTACTGCGTCGACGATCACTCCCAGTTCACCGGCTACGACGCCGCCCAGGTCCTCCGCGACGAAGAAGAGCTTTGTCGCAAGTCGGACCTCGTCGTCACCACTTCAATGGCCCTCCAGGAGGCTAAAAGTCCCTGGAACCCCAACACGATCCTCGTCCCGCACGGCGTCGACTACGACCATTTCTCCCGCGCCGTCAAGGAAGACCTCCCCGCTCCGCCCGACATCGCGTCGATCCCCCGTCCCCGGCTCGGCTTTTTCGGCCTGATCCGCGACTGGGTCGACCTCGACCTCCTGGCCGAAGTCGCCCGCCGCCGCCGCGACTGGCAGATCGTCCTGTTGGGCGACTCGACGGTTGACCTCACCCCCTATCGGTCAATCCCCAACATGCACTTCCTCGGCCGCAAGCCCTACGCCGACCTGCCCGCCTATTGCCGCCAGTTCGACGTCGGGTTGATCCCGTTTAAGATCAATGAGCTCACCCGAGCGGTCAACCCGATCAAGCTGCGCGAGTACTTGGCGGCGGGATTGCCGGTGGTGAGTACGCCGCTGCCGGAGGTGGAACTCTACGGCCCGTCGGTGAATGTGGCCAAGGGGCCGGAGGCATTCGCCCGGGGAGTGTCGGATGGCCTGAATGGTCAGGCCGGTGCGAGTCGGCGGGCCGCGCGCATGGAGGCGATGCGCGGTGAGGGCTGGCTGGCGAAGGTGGAGCAGGTTTGTATTGCGGCGGCTCTCGATCAGGGGCATCTCTCATGAAATCATCCGCGATCGCTCATTCATTATCTTCGCGATCGGTTGGCGGGTGGTGCCCGCGATTGATTCGAAGGCGTTGGCGTCAATTGCGCGGCGTCTGGGCTGGTGTTGCCCGCCGCGTCCCCGCGGTCATGCGCGTGCGACGGCTGCACACCCTTGTTACGAAAGAACTCAGCTTCTCACAGAAGGTCCCGTTGGGAAAGCGCATCGGCGGGTGGCGGCGTGGATTTCTTTCGGAATCGGGCATGCTCTACGGCGGCAACGGCCACGACCTGAGCGATTATCTCAGTGATTGGTCGCGTTTCATAAGAACCTGCGGCCTCCGTGATGACTGGTGCTTTCTTCTGGATGACAAACTGCTCTTCTACGCCGTCTTCAAGGGCGTGTTGCCGCTTCCCTCTCTGATCGGCCTGATCGTCGAAGGACGTCTGTGCAGGCTCCATGCCGACGCCCCGGGGACCCTGCCCGAACTGATTCGCGCAAACGGGGGGATTGCGGTGTTGAAGCCCCGTGCCGGCAGCATGGGTTTAGGAGTACTGGTGATCCGCGAAACGGACGGTTGGTGGAATGTGAACCATCGCGCGATGGGCGAAACGGAGTTGCACGAATTGGCCAGGAGTCTGGATGGATACTTGGTCCAGCAATTTGTGCACCAAGGCCGCTACTCGTCCGCCATTTATCCGGATGCCGTGAACACCGTTCGCCTGGTAACCATGCTCGATCCGGATACGGAAGAGCCATTTGCGGCGGCCTCCGTTCATCGTTTCGGAACCAGCCAGTCCGCGCCGGCCGACAACTGGAGCCGCGGGGGATTGAGTGCTCGCGTTGATGTCCAGACGGGACGACTGGGGGAGGCGGTCACGTGTCCTTCCGATGGGACTTGCCGGTACCATGCCCGCCATCCGGAGAGCGGTGCGGCGATCGCGGGTGTGATGGTGCCCGATTGGGAGCAGATTGTTGAGGGCGTGCTCCACGCTTTGAAGTGTATCCCGCTCTTGCCCTACGTGGGATGGGATATCGTTGTCACGAATTCAGGCTTCATGATACTCGAAGGTAACAGCAACACCGACGTCAATTTACTCCAGGTCCACCAGCCGCTGTTGGCTGATGAACGCGTGCGGAGGTCTTATCGCAAGATGGGAGTCGTTCGGTAGTGTGGCGCACTTCAGGAATCACGCCTTGTTGATGCGAATGCGCGGCGGACGATATTTGCTGTTCCACGATCAGCCTGGAGGCCTCTTGGGGAGATGAGCATGTTGAGGTCAGGTTGTGATTACCTACGTCACCTACCGGTGCGACTGAAGAACGTCTGGCGTCTGGCCTACAACCCCAAATACTCCCGGACCTATTATCCCGAGGAGGAGCGGAAAACGAAGTTCCGAATTTTCCTCGAAAACCTCTGGTGGCTCGTGCGTCACCAGGAGGTCAACCGCTCGTATTACATGTACGGATTCGACCGTCGCCGGGGATTCCAGCCGAACGATTATCTTTCGGAAGGCGAATCGCGGAAGCTGCGCAATGGTCTTCGCGCGGAATTCGCACGGCGATTAGGCGGATACCGGTACGAGGCGCTCTCGGCAGACAAATTCCTCTTCGGCCAGTATCTTCAGGGACTTGGCTTTCCGACGCCCCGGATCCTCGGGTTGTGCCAGGGAGGCTCTCTGATTTGGCTGGCCGGAGAGGCGCGGACCGAGTCGCTGGAAAGCATTCTGACGCGAGATATCGACGCTGTGCTCAAAGACTGCGCTGGGTTGCAAGGAACCGGGGTGCTGCTATTTGCGGTCCGAAACGGACGATTGACAGTGGAAGGTCAGCCGACGTCTATTGAGGAGCTGCGCCGGCGGATCAAGGGGAATTGGCTGATCCAGGAACGCCTGGTTCAGCATCCGGAGATGAGCCGGCTCTACCCACACTCGATCAATACGATCCGGATCGTCACGGTGATGCCGGATGACCAGCCCTTCCTGTTCTGCGCCAATGGACGTATGGGCACCAACGGACGCACCAAGGACAACTGGTCGATCGGTGGAATTACGGTCGCCGTCGACCTGGAATCCGGCCGCTTCGGTCGCTACGGCTATTACAAGCCCGGATACGGAACGCGAGTCGATGCTCATCCTGACACGGGCGTCCGCCTGGGCGATATCCAGGTCCCTTTCTGGCGAGAAGCGACCCGGCTCGTCCTGGACCTGCACCGCATGTTCTACGGCTTCCACTCGCTCGGTTGGGATGTGGCATTCACTGAATCGGGCCCGACTATCGTCGAATCCAACCACGATTGGCTTCTGACGTTCATGCAAGCGGCTCATGGCGGCTTGCGACAGCGGTTTCTCGAGACCGCGCCACTGGCCGCTCGATCTCGCCGGAGGACAGAAGGATCGTTTACCGGGAGCCCCGCCGGGGTTTTCGACTCGGCCACAAGGCATGCTCCCGAGGAAGGCTAAGGGTGTCGTGATACACGTTGATCATAAGAACGCTATGACCACATCACGACTCCGGCCCACAGCTCCCTTGGATGACGAGCGAAGCAAGCTGAGGATCGCACGGGACATCGGCGTCCGGCTCTACAATACAGCGCGATACATGCGACCCGGTGATGGGCGATATCGCGGCATTGTCCGCCGGCTGAAGAGTGCTCGCGTACCGTGGATGGGCGGTCTGCTGGACATGGTCTGCACCGCATATCTTCTCGGCATGGAACATACGGACGACTGTGATTACCGTCCGTTCGAACTAACTCGCGACGAGCGGCGTCTTTGGGCCGGAAGAAGGATCTGGGCAGAATTTATTACATTGTTCAATGAGCCGAACCATTCCGAGATTTTTCGGGACAAGTGCCGGTTTCTGGAGGTGTTCAGCCGGCACATCCGGCGGGAATGGTTGCCGATATCGGATGAGACGGAACCAGCACAATTCAGCAATTGGTGCCAGCGGCATCCGTCGTTCATCGCTAAGCCTCTCGATCGACTACACGGAGCGGTAGTCATGCGGTATCACGTTGGCGAGGCAGACCCCGGGCAAGCTCTGCAGGACCTCCGCGATCGGGTGATGGGACTCGTTGAGGAGGAGACCCGTCAGCACTTCGCGTTCCAGGCTCTGAATCCTTCCAGTGTGAATACCGTGCGGATCGTAACGCTGCTTTGGGAAGAGCGGGTGCATTTGCTGAGCGCCGTTCTCCGGATGGGTCGCGATGGCATCGTTGATAACTTGGCGGCGGGCGGCTATGCCGCTCCGCTGGACATAATGACCGGTGTTGTGAACGGTCCGGCCGTAGACAAAAAGGGCGGTCGAAAGCGATCGTACGACCGGCATCCTCTGAGCCAAACGATGATCATGGGATTCAAGATTTCCGATTGGGATGACGTGAAGAGAATGATTGAAGAGGCTGCTCAGGCAGTTCCTCAGGTCCGGACAGTCGGCTGGGATGTGGCGATTGCTGGGGACGGGCCGATGCTTGTCGAAGGCAACCACAACTGGTGCCGAAAGCCGTTTCAGTTGCCTTGCGGCAGGGGGGCGGCCCAGGAACTGCTTGCGTACATGCCGCAAGGGAGCGCATACTCTCGCCGACGGCCGCTGGAACAAGGAAAAGGCTTGTGAAGATCGCGCTGAGTGCCGGTTCCACGGACCACGATCACTACGCGAACGCTAAATCGATGGCCGAGGCAATGGTGCACGGTGACGACGCGGAAGTCCGCGTCGAGTCGTTCGAAGGAGGTGCACTGGGGTGTGTTGTTACAGGCGATCGTCCCCCTCGCATTCCCCTGCACGTTGCTGCTCCCGACGGCAGCCGGCTCGCCATCGCGGGAGTGCCGATCGCCGGCAGCGGAGGCGTCACTGAGATCCTGACACGGGCAGTCCGCCAGGAGACGCGTGCCGCGGCCCGGACGCTCAGCCGGTTAGACGGGGCGTTTGCCGCAATTCACTGGGCGGCGGCCAATCGAACCTGCTCCGTCGTCACCGACTTCCTGGGCGTGCAGCCCCTCTACATCTGCCATGGCGAGGGGCTTCTGCTACTGGCTTCGGAGGTGCAGGGAATTGCTGCGAGCGGAGCAGTCCACATCGATATGGACCCCGCGGGCTGGGGGGCGTTTTTCTGCTTTGGGCACGCGCTGGGCGACTCGACTCAACTGGCGGGCGTCCGGCGTGTGGCCCCGGCGAGCATCTTATGTTACGCACCGCACTCGGATCGGCTTGAGGCGGAGACCTACTGGGCGCTCGACGCGATCTCGCCCCGAGGATCTGCCCAAGACCTCGACAGCGGAACCATCAAAGCTCTCCTTCTACAGGATGTCGCGGCCTATTCCGAGTATTACTCCGGCGGGACCCTCTTCTTCAGCGGCGGTTACGATTCTCGTCTATTGCTGGCTTTGCTCAAGGAATCTGGTCTCGATGTCGAACTGCTGGTGGTCGACCACGCGGGCCATTTTCTGGGCATGGAGGCCAAACTCGCCAAGAGGGCCGCACAGAATCTCGGCTCTGCCGACTGCAGGATTGTGAATCCGCCTGACGGATTCTACAATTCCGCTGACTTTCTGCGGTACTTGGCCATGAACGAAGTGACCTCGCCCGCATTGTCGCTCTTCATCAGCAAGGTCTCGCAATACGTGCAGCCAGAGATGAGGGCGATCTGGCAAGGCGTTGGACCGGGCCACGTCATCCGGCCTCCCCTCGGACCCCCCGGGGGCATCGAACGATGTTTTCGCTGTGCTTCGACGACAAGCGAGAACCCTACGTGGCGCGCCGTGGAGACGGTGTTCGCAAGGGTACTGGCCGAGAGCATGAAGGATGCGGTGACCGCGGAAGTCTCCCGATTGCGGCGGCATTACCCAGGAGATGGCAACGGCGTGTGGCGTTTTACTGTCGAGCATCGGATGCGCAACCGGAGTTCACCCAATCCAACGCAGGTCTATGCCAATCGTGTCCTCCCGTTCACACCCGCACTAAATCGCCGACTCTGGGAAATGGTCGCCTCGCTCGACCTGGAAACGCTACGATCGGCGCGCCTTGCTCGGCGTGGAGACGAGCTTGCAAGAAGGCTACTCGTCGACCACTTCCCCGCCGCCGCCGCGGTTCCTTTCTGCACGGAGGAGAAGCTGTATGCCTTCCAGGGTTTTCATCCGTCGCTGTATTTTATGAATTTCTGTGGTGATAGTCAGTACTATCTGCGCAGGCTTGGCATCACGAGTACCCTGCGACGCGTTTACTCCCGATGCTTTTCATCCTCTGCAACACATGAATCCAACCTGAGCCTTTTCAACCTTGTACTCTCTTCGACCGATCCGGACGATCCGGAACTCAACGGGAGTACGGTGCGGATGCTGCTCAGAGAGCCTCAAACCGACAGTGTATCGAGGCTTGCGAAAAAAATGCTGTTCTATCGGCAGGTTTGGCGCTGGACGATAGAAGGGCGTCTTCGCGTCCAGGAGGCCAATGAGTTCCTCGATGCACTTCGAGTGTCCGGCCAGGCGATTACACATAATGGCGCAGCAAGAAAGACGAACCCTACAACAAATGCATAATGGGCAAGTGGTAAGCCGACTCATCCATCTGAATCGCTCCGTCGTCCCAGATTGGCCCAAGCTTGCCTGGGTTGCCAGGATCCACGAGGGCTCCGAGGAAGTCCAGGTTCTCCACGGCCCCATGGTTGAGACCGCGGACGAGTGGGTCGCGGAGGCTGTTTGGGCCGGCGATTTTTCTTCCGGCGACTTCGACCGGACCGACCTCGTCTTCGGCAGCGGTATCCGCCTCCGCGGCGACGACGTGGTGTTCGTCAGCCCTGGCTCAACCCTCGACCGGCTCTGCTACTGCCGGCAAGACGACGCCTGGCTGGTTTCCAACTCCTTGCCGGCGCTGTTGGCAGTGGCCGGTGCTGCCCTGCGCGAAGACTTCGACTACACGGCCGGCTTTCGCAGCCTCTGCCGAGGGCTTGCGGACTACGATCGACACCTGCCCGCAGTCGGCGGCGAATTCCGAATCGCCTATTTCAACAACCTCCGCTACCGAGCCGGGCGGATCGAGGAATGCGCAAAACCGGACCGAACGCTTGAGTTTCGCTCCTTCGCGGCGTACAAGACTTATCTCTTCTCGGCCGCCGACTCACTCCGTGAAAACATGACTTCCCCCGCACGTCGCTTTCCGGTTGTGCCCCTGACAACGATCTCCTCGGGCTACGACTCGTGCGCTGCGGCAGTGGTGGCCCAACGCGCCGGTTGCCAAATGGCCGTGACCATCCGCCAGTCGACAAGCCTCTGGCGAGGCTCCGATTCCGGGGAGCCCGTAGCCAGACAACTCGGCCTCTGTTGCCGCACCTACCCGCGTACGGCTCGCGAGTACCCACTAGAGACGGCCGTCTGGGCGGTGACAGGACGCGCGGGAATCCTCAACTGGACGCTTTTCGATTACCCGCAGCCCCTCTGCCTCCTGTTCACGGGCTGCCACGGCGACAAAGTCTGGGCTGCCACCGACGTTCCCCTGGCCGACCCCTTCGTGATGCCCAGCCTGGCGGAGTTGGGATTCGGCGAATTTCGCCTGATCCGTGGAACCTTCCACTGTCCCGTCCCCTATTGGGGAATACGCCGCGCCGGGGACGTGCGCCGCCTCGGACAGTCGTACGAGATGGCTCCTTGGTCGGTGGGCGGCCCGTACGATCGCCCCGTCGCGCGGCGGATCGTCGAGGAAGCCGGCGTGGCTCGGCACACGTTCGGCACACTCAAGAAAAACACCTCCCACGAGAGCCGCTTGCGCTGTCCGTATTCGGCTGACGCACAACAGAGCTTCGCACGATATCTGCGAGAGCACGGACGACCGGTTCTCACACAATTGAGAGCATCGCTCCTGCGGCGGGCGGCCCACGCCGACACGCTCATTCGTCGCAATCTGCCTGGATGGTTACGTCGGCGAATCTGGCGCGCAAAGAACTGGGAGGCTGTCGCTCATTCGCGACTGCTCTTCCAGTGGGCCAACCACGAAGTGAAGCAACAATACGTCCAGGCCCTGCAAACCTCGCCGGCGCAGCCTGCGGAAATCCAGGAGATTCACTCTGGCTCTTCGTGTAGTCGATAACGTTGCTGGCTGAAATGGCAATAACCTTAAGACTTCTTCGCACTGCCCGCTCAACTGGACAGCCAACTCCGCCCGAGAGCGCTTTGGCGACAACCTTCGATGGCTTGGACGTTTCAGCGCAAGAAGATATTCGGCGCGCCATGGCCCGATTCAATGGCGAAGTCGATTCTTTCAGTGGAAATGGGTGGTCCCCAGTCTGGGTCGTCAGGAAACCACGGTCCACCATTTTGTTGGCCCAAATTGCCGGCACTGGGGAACGCGTGATTGTCAAACGCCAGCACGCCTCCCGCCGCGACATCGCCGCCGCGATGCTCGTCAAGGAATCTCAGTATCACGAGTTGTTTCGGACCGCCGATTGTGCGCGCCTTCACTGTTCCACCCCCCACATTCTCGCGACGTATCCCGATCTTTTCGTGCAGATCGTAGAATACGTGGATGGCGAAACCTTGCTCGCCATGTTGTTGCGAGGCGGCTTTCTCTTTGGAAAGGACAAACATGCGGTCGTCGCGGCTGTGGACCGCGCAGGAAGATGGTTATCTTCATTTACCGCCAGGCCCGATGCCGTCCGGGGTGTCTTCGAACCTTCGGATATCGTCAAGGGACTTCTCGAAAAATGGACGGTGTTTGAACAAGGTTGCACAAAACTGGCCACGCGACTGTCAACCGAGCGGCTCGCGCAGTGGCTGTACGCCGAGTCCAACCGCCTGGAAGGCGACGATCTTGCCGCCGTAAGTTGCCATGGTGATTTTGCGCCCGGCAATATCCTCGTCGGCAGGAGAGGAAAGTTGTTTCTGCTCGATTTTGCCAGCGGAAAAGTCGGCACGCGGCTGAACGACGCATGCTATTTCCTCCACCAGCTTTGGCATTTCCAGTTCAACCCGCTGATTTCTCGTGCCTTTCTCGCCGACGCCAGGATGGCTTTTGTCCAGAGTTTTGGAGAAGATCGACTAACTTCTCGTCCGCTGTATCGCCTGGAGAAGGCCCGGCAATATCTGGCGAGTCTCCAGCGCATCTCCCTTCCCCGGCGCAGGCGGAGTCTTCTTTCCCGCGCCCACGATCGTTGGTTTGCCGCCGCCTGCGTGCGCGAGCTCGAGCAGCTATCGAGGAATTCGTGACAACACACCCACACGGTAGACAATCGATCCCAACCGTCAAACAGCGGCTGCCGGTCGGCTTTTGGCTCGTCGCGCAGGCCTGTGGTGCCTTGCTGGGCATCGCGGCGTTGTCGGTTTGGGCTCTTATGGGCGGCGGCTTGGCCATCCTCGGTTTGGCTGCGGGCGCCAGTCTATTGTGTGCCGTGCTGATCGCTGTTTGGTGTCGCAAGATCGTCCGATATCGAGCCACGATCTGGATCGGAAGCTATCTCCGGTCGCGCCGAGTGCCCGTTGAGAAATCTACACCTCTTGACGTATGCTTCCTGTTTCGCGATCACTTCGAGCAGGAACACGGCCGCGTCGACGCCCAGCAGCAGTTGAACCGTGTCCGCTGTTGGCAGGATGCTTACGCTCAAGCCGTCAAGAACCACGAGGATTCTGACGGGCGATGCCCGCAGCACACGTGGTTCTTTCCCGTTGCACTTTCCGACCCGGTCGTGCGGCCCGTCATCATGCGTTGGCCGGCAATGGGTTGGGGCGAGATCGAGTATCACCTCCACCATCGCGCGCATTATAGCGACGAAGAGATCCGCAAGCAAATAATCACGGATATCGGCGACATGCAAGCAATGGGAGCGATCCCGTCCGGTCGTTACGGCTTTGTGCATGGAATGTTCGCTCTGGCCGGCGGTCATCCCCGTTACTGCAAAGCCGTCCACGAACTCGACGTGCTCATGGAAACTGGTTGTTACGCTGATTTTACCTTTCCGGCTCTCTGGACCCCAGCTCAGCCGCAACAGGTAAACTCGATCTACTACGCGCACTCCACCGGGCAACCTAAACCCTACGACACAGGGATTCCCGTCGCTGTAGGCGACGAGCCATCGGGCCTCATGATCTTCCAAGGGCCTTTATGGACCGGCTGGTCCCGGCAGTTGTTTGACGACGCGCACGTAGCGGCGAGTGTTCCGCCTTATCCGCGCCGGATCAATCGATGGCTCCAAGCACACGTGCACGTGGCTGGCCGGCCTAACTGGGTCTTCATTGCCGTCTATTCCCACTCAGCGACCGAAACAAACCGCGAAATGCTGTTTTCGGGGCCAATGCAACGCCTATGGAGAAGCCTCGAAAAGCGGTTTAAGATCGATCGGGCAAGGCTTCACTACGTCACGGCTCGGGAGGCTTTCAACATCGTGAAGGCAGCCGAGGCCGGCTGCGATGGGAATCCGAACGACTTTCGCGACTTCTTGATTCCTTCCCCGCACTGCACGTCTTCCGGTCAACGCGCGGAGCAGCTTGCAGGCCGCGTTTCCGATCACTAACCCAACGCTTCAGGTACCTTGCTCGCCCACACTGCTCGCCAAGCACGAGTTGAACCAACCTTAACTCCAGGGCTTGCGGACCTCGCAGGCTGAGTCTGCAGAAATCCAAGAGATTCATTACTTAATGAGCCGCGTTCGCATCTACACCAGAAACCTCGTTGCCAACTGGGTCGGCTACGGCGCCAATCTGGCCGTCATGTTCTTCATGTCCCCGTTCATCGTCCACACCCTGGGCGACGTCAACTACGGCGTCTGGTCGCTGATGGTCTCCATGACCGGCTACCTCGGACTGGTCGAATTGGGCACCCGTGCCGGCGTCGGTCGCTTCATCAACTATCACCTCGGCAAGAGAGACGTTCGCGCCGTCAACGAGGTCGTCAGCACCGGCATGGCCGTCTTTCTTGCGATTAACGTCTTGCTTATCCTGGCCGCTGGTGTCATAGCCATCGCACTGCCTGCAATTTTTCCCAAGATTCCCGTCGATTTGATTCCCGCGTCGCGGATTGTCGTCCTGCTAATTGCCGTGAATCTCTGGCTGAGTTTCCTATCGGCTCCATTCCAGCAAGTGCTGACCGCTCACGAGCGCTTCGACCTGACCAATGCGGTCGATCTCGTTGTCTTGGTTGTGAGGACAATCGCAACGATCTGGGTGCTCCTGGCTGGTTTCGGCCTGGTGACGCTGGCGCTCGTTCAGTTGGGCTCCAACATCCTCGGCCAGGTGAGCGTGCAGGTACTGGCGCGCCGCATTTTCCCGCAACTCTTGATTCGCCCCCGGCTGGCCTCCTGGAAGCGCTTCCGTGAGCTCTTCGGGTTTTCCATCTGGGCGTTTGTTGGTGCGGTCGGATACCGCGTCCTCAGTGCCGCCGATACCGTCGTGATTGCCATCCTTCTCGGGCCCCAGTGGGTGACCTACTATGTCGTCGGCACCATGCTGCTCTACCGTACCCGCCACCTGGTTGCCAAGCTCACGGCCGTCTTTTCCCCGCGGATGGTGCAAGACTGCGCCCGAGAGGACTGGTCTTCTCTCCGCAGGCATTTTCGCGGCGGAAACAATCTGGCGATGGTGTTTGGAATTCTGATCTTTGTGGGGATGATTGGCTTTGGACGCGAGTTCATCATCCTCTGGATGGGCCCGCGTTTCGAGATCAGCTATCCAATCCTGACGATCTACGCATCGTCCTCGCTCGTGGCAGTTGCGTTTTCGCTTGTAGGCCCGATCTATTCCGGTCTCCATCGCGTCCGGCTGTCGGCCTCGTTGGTGCTTCTGGAGGGGCTTGCCAACCTTTGCCTGACCCTGATCCTTGTTCTTGGTTTCGGGCTCGGGCTGGTCGGCGTTGCCTGGGGCACGTTCTTCCCTCGGATTATCTTCAGCGTCCTTGTGGGGCTGATTGCAATGAGGTGGATCGGCATGGCGCCTGGGCACTTTTTTCGCGAAGTGGCTGGGCGCTGGCTCCTCCTCGCCACGCTATTCTACGGCGTATGCTTCATCGTCAATTTGGCCCCGTGGCCGAGTGGTTGGGCGGTGTTCTGCGTCAAGGTCGCCGCCGCGATGGTGGTCTATGGACCCCTGGCCTGGCACATCCTTGTTGACACCCAGACGAAGGCCCGCCTGCGTGGAGCACTTGCGCGGCGACTCGGCATGCTCGCGGATAAACCGGCAGTCTAGCCCGCCGGTTTCGCGGGCCCCCGCCGGCAGTTGGTCAGCGACTTGCCATGCCTTCAGGCATCCATGTGGCGTGGGGTACGCGTGTGCAATCGCGACGGGCGAGTTAAGATTAGCTGGCGCGGATTTGTGGTGTAACGTAAACCGAACTCGATGACGTTCACAGCAGCGGTAGCGTGGCTGTACATAGCCTGAAACAAGCAAACGTTTCGTGCGGAATACGAATCGGGCATGCCTGGCGCGCCGACGTTGCGGATACGTGGACGTGGTCATGCCACTTTCAAGAGACTTCCCATGCGAATTGACATGGCGGCACATCGCGCGTCCGAGAGGGAACAGGCGCGGATTCAAAACCTGATGCAGTTGGTTCCCAGCGACTGCGCCACGGCTCTCGAAGTCGGCGCCAGGGACTGTTATATGACGCGGTTGCTTGCGCGTGTGGTTGCGCACGTGACCGCGTTGGATTTGGAAATGCCACAAATCACGCATGACCACGTCACGCCCGTCGCGGGTGACGTTACCGCACTTCAGTGCAACGACGACTCTTTCGATCTGGTTGTATCCACCGAGGTGCTTGAACATATCAAACCGCATCTGCTCGAATCCGCATGTCGAGAAATCGCCCGCGTAGCTCGACGCTTCGCGCTGATCGGTGTTCCCTATCGGCAGGATACGCGCGTTGGGCGGACGAAATGCCGCACGTGCGGAGAGCGCAATCCTGCCTGGGCCCACCTGAATGTCTTCGATGAACGCCGCTTAGCGCGCCTTTTTCGGCCGCTGTCGATCGAGAACACGTGTTATATCGGGCAGAACCGCGAACGCACCAATGTCCTCTCCGCGTGGCTTATGGACATGGCCGGAAACCCTTACGGTACCTACCACCAGGATGAACGTTGCTCGCATTGCGGAAGTAGACTTCTGCCACCAGCGGATCGCAACTTGATACAGAAACTGTTTACGCGCGCCGCATTTCTGCTTCGTCGTGCCCAGTCACCATTTGTCGCCGTTCGGCCCAATTGGATACACATTCTGTTCGCGAAACGCTGCTCCCAGGTGTCGGCTGCTCGCAGGGCGTGAAGCGAATGTGGTTCGTTGGATAACATGGATATTCTGCACCTGTCCGCCTTGCCCGTCTGGTCGATGGACGGCAAAGGTGGAATGCCGTCACTCCGTGAAACGCTCCGCGGACACATCAGGGCGGGCCATCGCCTTGTGCTGGTTCTGCCGAAATATGATCTGTTTAACGACATTCCCACACCTCTAACCATCGCGGAGAGCGACGGCTACGCGGTCGAGTTAGCACCATGCCGCTGGTTGGGCCCCTTCCTGGTGCTCCGCCGTGCGGCTCGGTGGTTCGGTGGTGGCAAGGCGCCTCCCTACGCGCTGCGCTGGCTGCTTAACCTTGTTTTGTGTCTGCTTTTGACGGCAAGCCTGACTCGGGTTGGTCTGCGCGTGCGCCGGCGTCAGAAGACCCAATTCGACCTCGTCTACGCGCACAATCAATATGCCGCCCCCGCCGGGTGGCTTGTCGGACGGCTATTCCGCATTCCCAACGTGACTCGCCTCTACGGCACTTTTTTGGCCGACCTGATGAAGAAGCCGCTCGTCGCGCTGCGGTACCCAGTCGCGGCGGTTGGCTATCTTGTGCCGCACTCCCTGCTGATCTGCGCCAACGATGGCACCAGGGGGGATGAGGTCGCCCAGAAACTGCGAATCGACCGATCGAAATTCCGTTTCTGGCAAAATGGAGTCGATCTGCCCAAGGAACTGCCGACTGCTTGCCGAACTGAGGTGGCGGAGCAGTTTTCGGCGCAAGGTGTCCGCCTCGGCGCGACGTGGGTGTTTACTTGCTCTCGGCTTGCCTACTGGAAACGGATCGACCGGATGATTCGGGCTTTACAGGTGGCTCGCCGCTTGGGCGACGATTGCCAACTGCTCGTAGCCGGGTCGGGTGTTGAGGAACAGCGGTTGCGAGCGCTTGCAAGGGAGCTGCGAGTCGAAAACGATGTGGTGTGGCTCGGCGCCGTCGACCACGAGGCGATTTGGCAGGTCATGCACGTCGCCGATGTCTTCATCATCACCAATGACGTCACGAATCGCTGCAACCCGCTTTACGAAGCAATCTGCGCCGGCTTGCCCATCGTCTCGGTGAAAGACCCGTCGACGGCAGATCTGCTCCGCCACGAAGAAAATGCCTTGCTTGCGGAAAAGGACGATACGGAATCCCTCGGAAGGTTCCTGCACAGGCTCTCTACTGACCCAAAACTTGCGCGATCGCTGAGCGAAGCTCAAGCCACGCGGCGAAGCCAAATGTGGTCATGGGAGGAGCGGATGCAGATCGAGGTGGCCGAGTTGGAATCACTGGTACGCAAACAGCAACCTGCCCCACCATTGCGCAGTACGTTCGGACGTTATGCCTCTTAAGACCATCCTTTTTGTCGCCTTGTTTGGCGCTGCCTGTGCGAGCTCGTTCTTCTCACCCATTTGGGGAGTGCTTGGCTATGTCGGCCACTACTGCGTTGGGCCGGAGCAGCAATGGTGGCACGCGCCGATCAGCTTCCTCGGGATTCGCTATTCGTTCATTTTGGCGGCACTCACTGCATTGGGCATAGCGCTGAACTGGCAGGAGATGCGGTTTGGCGGCTCGCTACTCCACAAGCATGAGATGCTGCTTCTTGGTTTTCTGGGAGCTGTCTGGCTGGCCGCACTGTTGGGGCAGGAGACCGTCGGCCGTTACACATCCGCCGTCGATCACCCGTCCATCAAGTTTACCAAGGTGCTGGTCTTCACATTGATGCTCACGCACGTTGTGACAACCCGCCGGAATCTCGACAGACTGCTGTGGACGCTGGTTCTCGGATCAATGATTCTCGGTATGCAGGCTTGGAGTAAACCCTACCGCGCTTTTCAAGGTGGACGCCTCGAAGGCGTCGGCGGGCCAGATTTCTCCGAAGCGAATTTCTTCGGAGCGTTCATGGTCACGGTGCTCTGGATCATCGGTGTACAGTTCCTCCGCAGCAATTGGCAAGGCAAGCTCCTTTGCTTCGTCGCTGGCGGATTCGCTGCCAATGCAGTCGTGCTCACAAGGAGCCGCAGTGCCATGGTTGGCCTGGTCGCCGGCGGAGTGATGGCAATTATTTCCGCACCAAAACGTGTTAGAGCTCTCGTGCTTGTCGGAACCATCATTGCCGGCTTGGGGTTCCTATATCTGACGGACGAACAGTTTCTCCACCGTGTGAATACGATTGTGGCACCGCAAAATGAACGTGATTCATCGGCCCAGAGTCGAATTGAATTGGCAAAGGCCGGGCTCAAAATGTGGCTTGACCACCCTCTGGGAGTTGGTCCTGGAAACTTCTACCAGAACATCGGTAGCTATATCCCGGAATATGCTGGAAAGGACGCCCACAATACGTATATTCGTTGCCTTACCGAAACAGGCATCTTGGGTTTCACGCTCTTCTCTCTGATACTTGGCAGTGCATTCTGGGTGACCTATCAAACCACGAGCCGCGCCCACATCCTGCCGACACGTGAGCAAGAATACGACATCAGGGTTCTGGCATTTGGAACTCGTTGTGCGCTCGCAAGTATACTTGCCTGTTGTCTCACGATATCGCTCACATATGTGGAGTTTGTCTGGTGGTTTCTTGTGCTTCCCGTGTGCCTTGCTAGGGTGGTCAATAACATGATTGACGATCGGGAAGCTGAGTTGTTTAGCGATGTGCAGTCCTTGCCCAAGTCGATTGCCTGACAATGGGACACACACCAAGCACGCGTTCGCTGGATATCCCCTCGAGTGCTTGCACCGTTGACCGCCAATTCCCCACATCGATGGCTGCTGCTCCGTCCGGCAAGACAGACTCCACATCGGTTGTTGGCCCAGATCCGTCTAACGGAGGGCGTCATCCTGGCGTGCAGATTCGACGCGTGGCAATCGTCCTCTCCGAACTCCGCCGCGGGGGGATGGAACGTGTTGTGGTGCACCTCGCCTCCCACCTGGCGGCTTGCGGAATCGAGCCAGTCGTGATCTGCCTCCAGAACGCCGGTCCACTCTCCGAGCACCTCAGGGCCGCCGGCATTTCGGTGGTCGCATTGAACAGCACCCGCGGGAACGACCTCCCCGGCCTCGTGCGGCTCGCTGGCACGCTTCGCCAATTCCGACCCGACGTGGTCAACGTGCACGACTACTCCAGCTTGCCTTATGTGGCAATCGCCACTTCGATTGGGTGCCGCTCTCCGATCGTGTTCACTGCGCACGGCCTGCTCTACGAGGGCTTTGAAAGACTCCGGCGGCGGCAGCGTTTCTTCGCCCGCTGGATTGGCGCGCTGGTGGCCGTCTCCGAGCCGGTTCGAACACGCCACACGGCCTACCTGAATTGGAAAGGCAAGACCCGCGTAATCCCCAACGGTATCCCCGAGATCGCCCTAAACCCCGCCGATCGGCGCGCCGTTCGGCAGGAGTTGAAGATTCCCGAAAGCGAGTTCGTGTTCCTGACCGTGGGCAACGCCCGGCCGGAGAAGGCCTTTGAGGACCTCATCTCGGCCGCGGTCGACCTTCAGGCTGAGAGTGACACTTCAAAAACCTTCTCCGTAGTGATTGCCGGGGAGGTTGCCGACGATGCCTATGGTCGCCAGCTTCGCCGCATCTCCGAGGCATCCGGCGTGCCAGGGCTCCGGCTCCTCGGATACCGGTCTGACGCCGGCCGGCTCTACTCGGCCGCGGACGCCTTCGTCCTATCCAGCCGCAGCGAGGGGCTGCCGCTGGTCTTACTCGAGGCGATGACCGCTGGGCTTCCCGTGATCGCCACGCGCGTCGGTGGAATTCCCGACGCCGTGCCGCCGGAGTGCGGCCGGCTCGTCGATCCGCAGCGCCCCGAGGAGCTTGCCCGGGCGATGCAGTCGATCTTGACCGCCGATCGCGGCACGCTCCACTCAATCGGCTCGGCGGCGCGGAGTTGGGCCGTCCAAGAGTATGGCGTCGAGCGCATGGTTCGCCAGTATGTGGAACTCTACGCCGATTTGGCAAACGCAGCGCCAGACCGGTCGAAGCGGTGAAGATCCTCTCCTTCTCCTACTGTTTTCCCCACCCCGGCGCGCCCGCTTGGGGCGTCTTCGTCTACCAGCGCCTGGCGGCGATGGCCAGGCGAGTGCCGCTTGACGCTGTCTCCCCCGTGCCGTCGTTTCCCGTCTTGTCGCGCCTCAAGGGCCCCCGCGGGCAGCTCTCTTCGGACTGGCGGGAGTTGACGGTCCACCGCCCCCGGTTCTTCTACCTGCCCGGCATGCTGAAATCGCTCGACGCGCGGTTCTATGCCGGGGGGATTCGCCGCTGGCTAGTGGAATTCGCCGACCGTTGGCGGCCCGATCTGCTCGACGCGCACTTCGTTTGGCCAGATGGTGTCGGCGTGGCGCTTCTCGCCCGAGAGCTTGGCCTGCCGTACTCGATCACGCTCCGCGGCAAGATCTACCCGTGTCTGGAAGTGCCATCGCAGCGCCGGCAGTGTGCCGAGGCCTTGCGGAGCGCCGCGGCCGTCGTCAGCGTCGACCATCGCATGGCCGACATCGCTCTGGAACTTGGTGCGGCGCCGTCGCGCGTCCATGTGATCCCCAACGGCGTCGATCTCGACCGCTTCCAGCCCGGCGATCGGGCGGCGGCGAGGCGTCGCCTGGGCCTGCCGCCGGGTGGCCGGGTTCTTGTCTCCGTCGGTCACTTGGGCGACCGCAAGGGCCATCGCGAAACGCTTGCCGCCCTGGCACGACTCCCCCGCGATGTTCGCCTGGTTCTCGTTGGCGGCGATTCCAAGGCGCACCGTGGCGGCAAGCGAGACCTGGAGCAACTGGCCGAGTCGCTAGGGCTGGACGAGCGGGTGATTTTCGCCGGCCCCCAGCCCTGCGCGCGGGTTTCGCTCTATTACCAGGCCGCCGACGCGAGCGTCCTTGCCTCCTGGCGCGAAGGCTGCCCCAACGTTGTTCTCGAGAGCCTGGCCTGCGGCACGCCGGTAGTCGCCAGCGACGTCGGCTCGGTCCCCATGATGATCGAGGATGGCCGCAACGGCCGGATTGTGCCGCCCCGCGATGCCGACCAGTTGGCGAAAGCCGTGGGGGAAGTCCTCGACATGCAGCTTCCCGCGGAACAGGTCCGCGGCAGCCGGGCAGTCCGCTCCTGGGACGACGTGGCCGCCGAGGTCTGCGCCGTCTTCGAGGCGGCCGTGGGCCGCAGCGTGGCAAATCCGCCCGGAGAACGGTTCTCCCGAACCGTCGTCGAACACCCGTAGGACGGTTCTCCCGGACCGTCTTCCCCTGTGTCCACGTCTTTCCGAAACGCCTCGGTCAACTCGCCTCAACGGGCCTGGAGACCCGTTCTACGTACTGTCCACAAGATGTACCAATACCCAATCGTCCACGCCCTCGTACACCCTTACGCGCCACTGCTCATCATCCTCGGGCTTGTGATCGCTTGGATGTGGTTCAAACGCCAGCTCAGCCGCGCGGCGCGGTTCGCCCTGACGATTCCATACCTCTTGCTCCTCTTCGTCTCGCTTCCCGCGGTCTCCCACCTCGCGTTCCTGACCCTCGAGTTGCCCTTTCCGCCGCTCGATTATCGCCCCAAGGACATCCAGGCGATTGTCGTTCTTGGCGGCTATGTCGATCCGCCCAAGCCACACCGAGACTACCCTGTCCTGGGGCAGGACTCGCTCTGCCGCTGCCTCCACGCGGCGGCCCTCTTTCGCAATGGTCAGCCGTGCCCCGTGATCCTTTCCGGCGGGAAAGCCGATTCGAGTTCAGCCGGCCCGACGGTCGCGGCGGCCATGCGGGATTTTCTCGTTTCCCAGGGAATCCCGCCGGAGTCCATCCTCCTTGAGGATCAATCGCGAACCACCTACGAAAACGCCCGCCAGTCAGCCCGACTGCTCCGCCAGCGCGGCCTCAACCGCGCAGTCCTCATCACCGACGCCGCCAGCCTGACGCGGGCGGAAAGATGCTTTCGCCGCCAGGGCACGAGAGTCCTCCCCTCCGGCTGCCGCTACCGCACCGCCGCCGAACACCCCTTCGCGCCCGCGGCCTTCATTCCCAGCGTCGAGGCGGCAAGCGATGTTTCCGACGCCTGGCACGAGTGGCTCGGCCTGGCCTGGTACTGGCTCACCGACCGGATTTGACCGAATTCGACCTCCCTCCAATCCTCTCAAGCGTTCAAACAAATCCTTCCAAAAAAACATCCATCCTCTATAATGCCCACTCCGCCGGGCAGCCGGGCAGCCATCATCCATCAGCAACTCAGAACACCGCCCCCAAATCCGCGTCTCCGCGTGACTGCGGTTCCCCCTTTCCCCTTTCCGCTTTCCAAGATGCTCCGCATCCGCCCTCCCACCCCCGCCCATCTCGCCACGCCCCGGCGCCGCAAAATCCTCGCCATCTGCGGCGACACCCAGGTCGGTCTCTCGATGCTCCGCAGCCTCGCCCGCGGCGGCCTTTCCGCCTTCGTTGTCTGCAACTCGCCGCAAGGCCAGTCGGCCCATAGCCGCCACGCGGCCGGCGCCTGGATGTTCGACCGCTCGCCCGATGCCCCGCCGCCGGTCGACCAGCTCGAAGCGCTCGCCAAGGAGCTCGACGTCGGCTCGATCATGCCGGTCGCCGAGGGACTGCACAAAGCGCTGATCGAGCACCGCCGCCGCTTCGAGCCGGAGGTTCACGTCTTCTCCCCAGGGGGCGAATGCTTTGAAAAGGCGACCGACAAGGCCTACCTGCACGCGTTGTGCCAGCAGCTCGGCATCCCCGTTGCCCGAGGCACGACGCTCGACCGCCTCGCGGCCGATCCCGGCGAGCCGCTCCGCTTCCCCCTCGTTCTCCGCACCGCCCGCCAGAACGATGCAAGCGCCGCCGGCCGAGCCCCATGGAAGGCCGGCTACGCCCGCGACCAGGCCGAGCTCGACAAGCTCCGCGCCAGCCTCGACGGATTCGCCGACAACATCATTGTCCAGGAGTATCACCCGGGCGTGGAGGACCACATCCACATCCTCATGCACCAGGGCGAACCGTTCATGGTCGGCGAATACATCGGCGAGCACCACGCGCCGCTCGCCGGCGGCGTGACCGTGCAGCGGGTATCCTGCCGCCACGAAGGGCTCGCCCGCGACGCCGTCCGCCTCCTCCAGGCGCTCAACTGGGAGGGGATCGCCACCTGCCAGTTCCATTACGACCCCAAGAGCGGCGAGTACATCTTCCTGGAGATCAATCCGCGGATGTGCGGCGGCCAGCCGACGGTGATCATGGCCGGCTTCGACTCGCCGTTCCTCCTCTGGCAGAGCCACTTCGAACCGGACGGGATGCGCACGGGCAATTACCGCCTCGGCCTCCGTACCCGCATCCTCGGCGGCGACGCCAACTGGCTGCTCGGCATGATCGGCGGCGAGCCGCTCCCGCCCGACCAGAAGCGGCTGAGCAAGCTCGGCGCGATCGCCCGCTTCGTTTGGAACTGCGGCCCCTGGACGAAAGACGACTCCTTCGCCTGGAGCGACCCCAAGCCGTTCTTCGTCGACCTCAAGCAGATGATCCTCAAGCGCCTGAAAAGATCCGAGCCCCGGGACCTCTTGGGAGTCAGATAGCCGTCAGCTATCAGCCATCAGCCGTCAGAAGAAGAATTCAGCCACCGATGAAACGCGGCCGAAGGGAGGATTTGACGTAATTGTCCGGACAATCGCGAAAGGGCGAAAGGGCGAAAGCGCGAAATCAGAGAAGATGAATGTCCAGCCCTTCCCCCCAAAGCACTACTTGTTTTTTTTCGCGCTTTCGCTCTTTCTCGCTTTCGCGATCCCTTCCCCCTTAAAGCGCCACCAATGACCCAACATTCACTTTTGCCCCCCTCCCTCTTATCCGTGATCCATCCGTGTTTCATCCGTGGCCGCCTCTCCCCTTCTTTCTGAAAACTGAAAACCGAAAACCTCCTATCCCCCCGTCCGCGTCTCCGCGTGAAATCCCCCATGCCTCCTTCCCTCTTCATCACCTTCGACGTTGAATGCAGCATGGGCGGCGCCTGGGGCAATCCGGCCTTTAGGCCGGTCCCTCCCGCCCGGGCGGTCTGGGGCCGCTATCGCAGCCGCGAGCTCGGACTCCCCTTGATCGTCAGCATCCTCGAACAGGCCGGGCTGGCCGCGACGTTTTTTGTCGAGGCATTTACCGACGAGCAGGGCTATCCGGGCGAGATGGAGCGGGTCTGCCATTACCTGCTCGAACATCAGCAGGACGTGCAATTGCACATCCACCCCAACCACAAGCATTATGGACTGGCCCAGGCCGGCAAGCCCCATCCGCGTTGCGACTACATCGCCGATCTTGCGCCCGAGGCCCAACGCGCGCTCCTTGAAGAAGGCAGCCAGCGGCTCCAGCAGTGGACGGGCAGGAAGACGGCCGCCTTCCGCGCCGGCAACATGGGCGCCTCGGAGGCCACGCTCCAAGAGCTCGAAAAGGCCGGTATCCCCATCGACTCCAGTTACACCTTCCCCTATGCCGGCGGGCAGTGCCGCTTCGCCGACCGCCAGCTCTACAACGGGTCGAAGTGGTATGGCGGCGTCCTCGAGCTGGCCCTCTCCGGATTCCGCCAGCCGAGCTTGCCGCTCCTGCACCCGGCCAAGCCGGTCGACCTGGTGGGCATTTCGGCCGGAGAGTGCCTGGCCGCCGCGCGGGCGATCCGCGCCGCCGGCGCCGATACGGTCCTCATCCTCCACAGCTTCAGCCTGGTCAAGGTCAAGAACGTCCAATACGATGGCGGGCGGCTCGACCGCATCGTCGCCCGACGTTTCCGCACCGTCTGCCGCTGGCTTGCCGAGCACCGTGAGGAATACCCAGTGCGGACCTTCCGCGAGATTGCCGACGATCTCGCCGCCGGCCGCTACCAGGCCCGATCCGCCCCGCCCCCGACGCTCAACCGCCCCTTGCGCGCGATCGCAAGAAAAGCAGTCCAAGCCCTGAACCGTCTCTACTGGGCATGACGCAAACGAAAAGCGAACACGCCCATTGCGATGAAAGCCGTCAGCCATGCCAGCTATCAGCCGTCAGCCGTCAGTAAGAAAGACTGAACCCTTCACCTTCCCCCCGACCCTTTCCCCATGCTTCCCCCGCTCGCCCGCACCGCCTTTCGCATCCACGAACGTCTCCTCGGCCGCCGCAGCTTCGCGATCCTCGACGAGCTCCGCGAGTCGGCGGCCTGGCCGCGCCAGCGTCGTGCCGAGCTGCAGCTTGAGCGTCTCCAGGCGATCGTCGCCGCGGCCTATGCCCACACGCCCTACTGGCGCGAGGTGATCGACGGCTGCGGAATCCGCCCGCAAGGCATCCGCTCGCTCGACGATCTGCGGCGGTTCCCCTTGCTCGAAAAGGGCACGCTCCGCGCCCGCCGCGACGAGATGACGTGGCGCGCCGCGGGCCGGCGGCTGGCGCTCGTCCGCACAAGCGGGTCGACCAACGAGGCCCTCCAGTTCTATACGAACTCCGACCGCGAGGCCCAGATCAACGCAGCGCGAATGCGCGGCCACGAATGGATCGGCATCCGCCGCGGCGAGCGGGAGATGTATTTCTGGGGCTCGCCGGTCGAGTTGAGCAAGCAGGACCGGATCAAGCGCATCCGCGACTGGCTGGTTAACGACGGCCTGACCAACGGATTCGCGCTGACGCCCGAGCTGGTCGCCCGGTATTTCGACTATTGGATGCGCTGGCGGCCGCGCTGCATCTTCGGCTATCCGAACAGCCTCCGGCTGATGACGCTGATCGGCCGGGCGCAGGGGATCGATCTGGCCGCGCTCAAGGGCCGCGGCCTGAAGGTGATCAGCACGACCTCCGAGATGCTCACCCAGCACGACCGCCAGCTGATCGCCGGCGCGTTCGGCGTGCCGGTCTTCGATTCCTACGGGCTTCGCGAAGCGGGGCTCATCGGCCACGAATGTGCGCTCGCCACAATGCACACGATGGACGAGCAGCTGCTGCTGGAGACGATCGACCCCCGCACGCTGGAACCGGTAGACGGCGAGGGCGAGCTCGTCGTGACCAATCTGGTCGGCATGGTGATGCCGATCATCCGCTATCGGACCGGCGACATCGTCACGCTCTCCGACGTGCCGTGCCCCTGCGGCCGCACGCTCGGCAGCCTGACGATCAGCGGCGGCCGGGTTGCCGAGTTCATCGTGACCTCCGGCGGCACATGGATTCCGGCCTACGCGTTCATCTACATCTGCCGATCCGTGCCGGGCGTGGTCAAGTTCCAGGTGCGGCAAGACACGCCCGGCGAAATCCGCGTCCTCTTGGCGACCGACGCCAATTTCCCGCCCGACGGCACGGAGCAGGTTGTCCAAAAAGCCCGGCAGCGGCTTCAGAGCGACGATCACGTGACGGTCGAGCTGGTCGACGATATCGAGCCCGCTCCCTCCGGCAAGTACCGCCCCGTGGTCAGCAAAGTGGCGGAAGATAGACTGAAATCCCCGTAGGACGGTTCTCCCGGACCGTCCTTCTTCTGTAGGGTGGTGCAGAGCGATCCAACCCGAAACGCCTGGCAAAGCCGCCGCGTTGTCTCGAAATCGAATGATCCGGCTCGGCCGAAACGCCAGCGCCGCCCCACCGACTCCATGGATGCCCCAGCCCGGTGGGGCGCCGCTCGGGTTTCAGTCGGATCGGCCGTTTCGCCTCCGGCAGCCTACTTGGCCATGTGCACGGCATGGCGTTGGATCGCGTTGGACCACCCTACTTCTCGCGCCACACCCGGACGGCCTTCGCGAAATCCCGCGGCCGCAGCCTTGCCAATTCCGACCACCGCAGCCGGCGGAGCGCCGGCTTGACCCCGTTGACCCAGAGATGCTCGCGGCGATACCGGCTCGGAGACACCCCCTGGGCGATCGCCCGAGCTGTCCGTTCGATCCGCCGCCCGCCAAAGCCCGACCGGTCAAGTTCGACCAGGCGGCCCGAGTCGTAGGTCGGCAGATGCCGCACCTCGGCGACGCCGTTTTTCGAGAGTTTCGCGACGAGAATCGCGCCGGTTCTGCCCGTCCGATCCCAGCGCACGGCGTCGCCGTCGGACAGATGGACTTCGTCGGCGAAGAAATTCCCCAGCGAATAGGCAATTGGCTTGCCATCGACCCGTTCGGCGCCTTGCAGTACATGCGGATGATGCCCCAGGACGATCGACGCCCCGGATGCGACCAGCCGGTGAGCCTGCTCGATCTGCGCCGGCGAGGGGATCGAAAACCGCTCGTCGCCCCAGTGGAGCGAAACGATTACGTGGCTGACTTGTGACCGGAGCTGGCCGACCTGCCGCTCGAGGCGCTCGATGTTCAGCGGAGCGACGCCGAAACCGCTCGGCGTGGCAAAGTGCGAGGGGCCGCTTCGCGCGTCGACGGCGCCGAGCAAGGCGATCCGCAGTCCGCGGACATCGAGAAAAAGCGGCGCGGCCGCCTCTTCAAGGTTCATCCCCGCTCCGAAGTGCGGCAGGCGGAGCTTGCCAAGCAGGCCCTTGAGGTTCTGAAACCCCGGCTCACAGCAGTCGAAGGCGTGGTTGTTGGCCAGGGTGACGACGCCGAAGCCGGCTTCGGCCACCGCGCGGACCAGGTCCGGCGTGGCAACGACGCGCGGTTCCGTCGGCACGCAAGCCCCGTCGCCCGGCAGCGTGCATTCGAGGTTTCCCAGCACGAGATCGCACTCGGAAAAGACCTGGCGGATGGAATCGTCCACGAGTCGGCGATTGCGCGGGTAGGGAGTGCCATCCAGCGGCGGCGCAAGCAGAAGATCGCCAACGGCCGCCAGCCGAAGCGTGCCCGGTTCGCAAGAGACAGTATCAGTCACGTCGTAGATCCTAGCCGCATCCGTCCGAAACGCATCGGCCCGCACAACCGGTCTCCCGGCCCGTCGCGGTGTCTTGTGGTTGTCCGTCGGTGGGGCGGCGCTACCGGAATGGCCGTGCGGAATGGTCTGGCTCGTAGCGACCGCGGTGGCCAATCGAGCCGTGTCGGGCTGGCCCGCTCTGCACCACCCTACAGCCCGCACAACCGGTCTCCCGGCCCGTTTCTTCCCAGCTGCTCCGCGGCCCCTCACCCGCTCTGACCATCGAACCTTGAACCTTGGTCATTCCTTCGACATCTGCTTTTCGACATTCGACATTCGACATTC
>LSQX01350826.1_pt1 | contig 25415 bp, 29 predicted proteins | sample 654561 | NCBI WGS metagenome assembly LSQX01 (sample SAMN04489861, study PRJNA283612) | anaerobic digester metagenome | isolation source: 4 biogas reactors fed with cattle manure at either 37C or 55C with and... | place: Denmark: Kongens Lyngby | collected 2014 | reverse complement strand
CGGAAAGATTGATGTTTTCATCTTCGTACTTGTTTACGTAGTTTGCAAATTCATCGACCGATATGTCATCAAGAAACAAATGGTTGCTTCCTCCATAAAGCCTTTTCAGCTTTATGTCTATCCTGAGAACATCATTTCCAGAAAGACTGTCACTCGTCTCAATGTAGCTTCCTTTCCTTGTCCCGTCACAGGAAGACAAAACCACAATATAAACAAGCATCAAGCATGTAATTATCATATTCTTTTTTGACATGACAAATCATCCCTTTATGAATTATTACGTACGATTTGATAAGTCAATTTTATAAATTCAGGAAGATATTGTCAATGTCGTCTGTAACAACAAACTGTTAATCTTATGCAAACAAATAGTTAATCATATCCGCCAGCGTCAAATTGTCCGCATCAAAGACACGCGCATTCATGTCCACTACTGTGTACGTCAATTTCGTATACTCAAGAAAAGTCATCAGGTCCTTGTCATACCAGGGAGGAGTCCATGTACCGGATCTTGCAATATGTATATTGGACACCTCAATATCCTCATCAAGGTCCTCAATATTCAGGTATTCAATGTTAAATTTCTCATTCTGCTGCCAGAAATAGTCCTTGTCTTCATATGTATTGGGGCTGTAGATAATATATGCTTTGCGAATCAAACCGTCTTTAAAGAGCTTTCCCAGCCAGTTGGCGCAGTTTGTCTCAAACTCCAAAGAAGCAAGACCCCCATAACCCAAATCCGCATGGGAGTCAAACAAATACACTTCCTTGCATTTTGCTCTTTGTGCGATATTGTACGACAGTTTGTGAGAGTCTGAGACAATCATTCTTGTATTCCTGCCAATACGGAACCTTTCCTTAATCTTGTCCCAGAACACGGTATAATCATCCAGTTTGAATAGATCCTTTATGTCTATTCCTCTGCTCTTTAGTTTGAAATATCTTTTGTACCACAAATCCTGTATGCTCTTTTGGTTTTCGATGTATGAGTTTAGATAATCCTGAGGGGCTTTGATGAAATAGTCCCAATCTATTGACAAGAGACATCTCATACTCCAGCACCTTCTTTATACTTTAAGAATTTATATGAATATTATATCACATTTTTCCAGAAAGTGCGGATACAATTGTTAACGCCACCTTGTTTAAAGGCACCCTTTTTACAACAGCTCCAATATCATATGCAGCCTTTGGCATGCCGTATACAACGCAGCTCTCCTCGTCCTGCCCTATGGTAAAGTTGCCGTTTTTCTTCATGGACAAAAGTCCTTTTGCTCCATCCTTGCCCATTCCGGTCAGGATAACGCCTATTGCGTTTCCCTTGCATATCTTTGCAACCGACTCAAACAAAACATCCACGGAAGGTCTGTGGTTGTTGACCTTGTCTTCCTTGACACAGTTAACTCTGTATACGCTTCCGAGTCTGGTTACCCTCATATGGAAATCCCCAGGTGCAATATACACATGCCCCGGCTTTATAATATCCCTGTCCTCAGCTTCCTTGACTTTAAAACCAGTGGTTTCATTAAGACCGTCGGCAAACATTTTTGAGAATACCGGAGGTATATGCTGAACTATGACAATGCCCGGCATATCCTTTGGAAGCTCCTTTAAAATCTGACGAATTGCCTCGGTCCCTCCCGTGGATGCGCCAATAGCTATCAGGTCAATATTTGAATTGGCAATGCCCTCCACATGCTCCTTTTCAAGAACCAACTCTTCATTGTTGTATGGAACCTTGGCAATGGAAGCAATTCTAATCTTTCCAACCAGCTCATTTGCAAACAAATCTAGCTCCTCTTTATTGCCTGCCTTGGGTTTGGCAATAAAGTCGACGGCACCTGCATTAAGGGCTTTAAAAACCACATTGCTGACGGAGCTGACCACCACTACAGGTATGGGATATTGGGGCATCAGCTGTCTTATGAATTCAATGCCGTTCATCTTCGGCATCTCAATGTCACAGGTCAAGACATCGGGTTTGTACATCTTTATCTTTTCTACTGCATCATAAGGATCAGCAGCAGTTGCTACCACTTCCAGGTTTGAATATGAAGCCAGCTTTGCAGATAGCATTTCTCTGAAAAACAAAGAATCATCAACTATCATCACTTTAATTGCACTACCCACAGAATACTACTCCTTTATATATGGTATTCAGTTAATTATACCAAAAGAACAACAGTTTGGAAATGAAGCAAATTTTAACAATTCTGTACTGTATCCCATATCATATAATGACATATCAAATTGCTGAGGCAAAACAATGACGAAAGAATTGCACGAAGCTTTATGCCAGGAATTCAATGAGCATATTGGTAGAACAGTGACGGTCTATACTACATCAGGAGGATGTTCAGGAGTTGGTTATACCGGTCTTCTTACCCATGTCAACTGCTGCTTTATTCGACTGGTAAAATACCTGGAACCTGTTGTATGCCCGTATTTTGATTTCAGAAAAAAGAAATGCCATGCCTGCAAAAGATATAAATTAAGGGGAGTCACCACTATTATACCCATGGATAAAATAGCGGCCTTTGTGCACAGTACAAAAAGTTAACATAAAGCATGCACTCTCCATATAATATACTGAATCCTGAAATACAGGATGAAAATGTAGAAGGAGGTGCAACATGTATTTTGCAGACAATTTGAAGGATGACCTGCTGGATCATATTGGTGAGACAATAACCATATTCACAAAGAGCGGCGGAGAATCTGGCAGAGGATTTACAGGTGTGCTCCTGTCTGTAAACGGCTGCCTCGTGAGGTTGACTACTCGCATAGGCCCAGCTCCCGGCTGTGCATTGGGCAATGCCTGCGACTATTGCTTCAACTCAAGAAGATCCCGCGGTGATTACAGAGGCTTCCAAAGAGACATTGGTTCAGTTATTGACATCCCAATTGACAGTATAGCTGCAGTAGTATTTAATGCCGTATAACCAGGCGTTGACATAAATAAGGAGGCTGCTTGACGCAGCCTCTTTTTCTATTCAAATCATAATTTTAACGAACACCTGCACTATTTTTGCTATTACTCGTCATCAGGAAAGAAATGCTTCTTCAAGGCATCAAAGGTTTCATCACTAATTACATGCTCAATTCTGCAGGCGTCTTCTTTTGCAATTTCCTTATCAACGCCAAGACTTGCGAAGAATTCACTAAGCATAATATGCCTTTCATAAGTCTTCTTCGCTATATCCAAGCCCTCCTCTGTAAGAGTCAAATATCCATTCTCGTCCACATCCACATATCCTCCGTCTTTCAAAAGACCTATGGCACGGCTTACACTGGGTTTTGAATAACCCATATGCCTGCTCACATCAATCGCCCTTACAGCTGGATTCTTCAAAGATAAAACGTATATAGTTTCCAAATACATTTCGCCGGATTCATACAGTGCCAAAATACAACCACCTTTCACGAATCTAACATAAATATAGTACCACAATTTCCATGCTTACTCAAAAAAAATATTTTCTACCCTATTGACAATTAAATATCCTTGATGTAAACTGTAATCAGTTAGCCAATGCTAACTGCTGTTTGGCAAACAAGGGGGAATAAGAATGCCAACTGTTTTGACAATCGTACTTAATGCAGCACTGTTTGGTGGGCTCATAAGTATATTTGCATATAGAATAAGAAAGAATATGAAGAAAAAGAAAGACATTACAGAAAGCAGCTGCGCGCACGGCTGCAGTTCATGCCCAATGAGCACAAGATGTAATGACATGCTGATAGAAAATCCCTTCAAATCATAAACAAACAACGCTTTTTCATTAATGTGGTTAAAACTCTCCATATTCAAAAAAAGGAGCACTATGCTCCTTTTTTATATTTTAGCGGAACCATTATAAGCAGCAATACTAATATTAAAATTTAGAAAATCAGGTACAATGCCATATTTATAACAGTTAGTTAATCCTTCTTCTCAAACAAAATATACCTGTACCTGTCATGTATGTCTTCAGCTGTTTCTATTATCTCATAATTCTCAAACAGCACTGGACACCGTATGTCAGTTATCTTCTCTCGTTTTTTAACCCTTGCAACCACAAAATCAACCTGCTTGTTTGCAATAATCCTTGTCTGTTCGTCATGCATTTCAGGAAATTCCTCATAAGTTATGTTGTTGGTCTGAAAGTATTTCATTTCAGGCTGTATACCTGATGCGAAATAAAAACCTCCATCGACAAAGCCGTAATTCAACATGGTCGCGTTAGCCTTTTTGTTGATTATGCTTGCAAATTTGTATTGAGGGTACTCCAGTTTTCCCCTGAAAAGATACGGCATGCAGTTGTTGAAAAGAAGAACGTATGCAAGGCTGAATATTACAATTGTTCTTTTCATAAGTTTCACATCTTTTAACTTTGGAAACTTTTCAACAATTTTAAGTCTGTACTTCTCCTCAAACAAATCATATAGAGCAATAACTCCAAACACCGTAAAGCCTGTCACTATTAAAAGGTAGTAGTCGTACCATACATTGGAAAAGGTTACTCCCAGATATGAAATGACAAAGGTGACAAGCAGAAATCTTCTTGCGGTCCTGTTCTTTAAATATTTGCTTGTCAAAGCAAATTTGTAAATTCCCAGCACCATAACAGGAAAAAGTACAATATTCTGACCTATGTTCTTCAGTGTGTTAAAAACAAAGTAAACCGGGATAAGAAGCTTTGAGCCGCTATTGTAAAGAAATATGTTGCAGTAAAAATATGTGTAAAAAAGATCATCCAATGCGTTATGGCCATGAAAGTATAATAGTACAGGAGCTGTAACAATCACAAAACCTGTCAATACCATAAGAAGTGATGCAATCAGTTCTCCAAACCTCTTGTACTTAATAAGGCGTACAAGCGAGAATAAAAAGAAGCCAATCCAAAAACCCAGCAGATTAAACTTGAGCCAGAACACAAAACCAACAAAAATACCATTTAAAAACATCATCCAAAGATTATATATTCTTCCCCTCTCCCCGTTTAAATACATATCCAGCATGTAATACATGGATATTGCAATAAGAGGAAGCACATACTCTTCCACATTGTCTCCTCTTAAATAACATCTGGATGTCATGATAAGACCCAGAGTAAAAAAGACAATAAAATTGGCCTTTTTCTCAGGCACAAACAAACAGGCTATTTTTCTTGTGTAAATCATGAAGACTATGAGAAAAACGAATTGCAAAAGATAGACCCCAATAAAGGTTGTGCTGGAGATACGGGATGCCAAAGCATGCATGAAGAATATAACAGGGCCTTTTTGATCAAACAAATCCCTGTACGGCACCTGTCCGTTTAGAATGCCCTTTCCAATTGTCATAAAGCAATTCTGATCCACCCTGTTATGTATGGGGTAAAGAAAGGATGTCATGGAACATAGAGTTAGTAAAAAAAATGCAAGAACAAGTATAAAAGCAAAGCTTTTAAGTTTCATATGCCAAAGTCCCTTTCAAAACAATAATAGCCTAGCAGTTCATTATACCAGCTTGTATATATTTTGCCAAGATTGGTACTAAAAATACCTCTCTTTGTACATACAGACAAACCTGCTGCAAATTTCCGGATCAAACTGTGTGCCTGCATGCCTGTCAAGTTCACAAAGAGCATCACCAGCACTCATGGCCAGGTTGTAGGGTCTTGAGTATGTCATGGCATCAAAGGCGTCTATGACAGAGACTATCCTTGCAATAACAGGAATTGCATCCTTCTTTCTGCCGTATGGATAGCCTGAACCGTCCCACCTCTCATGATGATGCAGTATGGCATCTGCCACATCCTGCAAAAAAGCATACTGACTTAAAAGCTCCCATCCTCTTATCGGGTGCGTCTTTATCTCTGCCCATTCCTCTTTGGTAAGTCTGCCTTTCTTGTTGAGGATTTCGGCTGGAATAAATCTCTTTCCAATATCATGGATCGCACAGGTAAGTTCAAGCACATCTCCTTCGGACTCGGAAAGCCCTATTGTCTCAGCCATGCCTCTTGAAAGGATCATCATTCGTCTTGAGTGAGCTCTTGTAATGTCGTCAAAACCGGATATCGATTCTTTAATGGCTGCCAAGGCTCTTGTTAATTCATCCAATCAATCTTCCTCCTAAGTTTCATAAGCGCCTTGGAGTGAATCTGAGACACCCTGGATTCACTGACACCTAAAACATGCCCAATCTCCTTTATGCTCAGATCATCGAAATAGTAGAGGGAAATTACAAGCTTTTCCCTGTCGGTAAGACTGTCAATACCTTTTGCCAGAAGCTCCTTCAGCTCCTGCTCGTCGTAGCTTTCTTCCGGCAGTTCGCTTTTACTCTCGGAAGGCAGTGACACGCATTTCTCAAGCACATCCTCAAGATACATTACATTGTACGTGTAAGCATCATCAAGGGTCTTTTGCAGTGTCTCCTGATCCATGTTCAGGTGTTTGGCCAGTTCCTCATCAGTAGGAGGGCGTCCTAACTGTATTTCCAGGCTCTCCATGGCGCTCTCAACACTCTTTATTCTCTTTCTGAGACTTGTGGAAACAAAATCCTGTTTCCTAAGATAATCTATTATTTCCCCTTTTATTCGAAGATATGCATAGCTTTCAAATGGTACTCCCTTGTCAGGATCGAATCTGTCCACCGCATGTATAAGGCCCATTATGCCGCTTCCCATAAGGTCGTCCAAGTCCACATATTTACTGTAACTGGGCACCATTTTAAACACTATCTTCTTTACAAGAGGAAGATAGTTCATTATCAGGGCATCCCTGTCCTCAATTTTTTTGCTTTTAGCATATTTGTCCCATAAATGTACAGACTCGTCTTTAGTTTTCAACATGTACTCCTCCAGACTCGAGATACCTATAACCTATGTCGCCAATACCGTTTTTCATGTCATAGAACCAACCCAACAACTCAAGCTCATATTTAAGGTAGTTTCTTACCGTAGCCGAGATGTTGGACAAGGTTTTTTCTGCTTCTGTTTTGGTCTCCACAGGTCCTGCCACCAATTTGATACGGTTTTTTCTTGCGTTGAATATATTGCGCACAAGAAGCAGCTTTATTTGCGAATAAGTGCCCAAAACACTTTCACTGGAACTGTCGGTAAGAACAATTACATCAATATTGTGGTTTGCAAACTGTTCCACAAAGTTTACTTCTTTTGCTGCAAAGATGTAGTACTCATATTCAGTTTTTGCAATAAAGGTCTTTGCATCTTCCACACTTGTCGTGTCTATAAATACAGCTCTGTCCAAACGCCTGGCAAGTTTTTTGCAGAAAGCATCCGCATCCTTGTAGTAGGCGCATGTAAGAACAAATATCAACCTGTGATTTTTGTATACCATCTTGCGCAAACTGTGTGCCTGATCCATATTAAAGCCCTCTCTATAGTATTCTGTCTGTAATGTAACTTAAGTTCTCCTCGTTCAGCTCAATAATATCGTCAGGTACGTTCTGACCCGTTGTCACATATCCAATACTCTTTTTGGACTGCCATGCAATATTCACAATATTGCCAAAGGTAGGCGCTTCATCCACCTTTGTTATCAGCAGCTTGTAATCATCAAGAAAATCATAGTTCTTAAGTATGTGCATGCAGCCCTTGTAGGAAGTTGTGGCACTCATAACAAGGTATACCTCGTACGAGTCACACATTTCAAAGAGCGGCATTACCTCTTCCTTTTTTACCGGGTCTGTTGGACTTCTGCCTGCAGTATCCACAAGAATTACATCCTCCTGCTCATGGTTCATGAGCACTTTGCCAAACTCCTCATTGTTTCTCACAACCTCAAGAGGTATGTTAAGAATATCGGCATAGGTCTTTAGCTGTTCCACGGCTGCAATCCTGTATGTATCACACGCCACTAGGCAGACCTTTGCCTTTTTCTTAAGAGTAAATATGGAAGCAAGTTTCGCAATTGTAGTGGTTTTTCCCACACCGGTAGGTCCTAGCAGGAAAATTATCTTTCTTCTGTATTTTGCAAGCTTGACAGGCATTGGCTGACCAAGACAGGATTGCAGAAGATGCTTTATGACATCCTCCATTTGGGCATCGTCCCTTTTCCTCACAATATCTTCCGCTTCCTTTACAATCTCAATTGCGACCTCTTCCAAAACCTCTTGCTCTACCAACTTTTTGACATAGTCATTGTCCTGATATTCCTCTGACTTTGGGTCTTCTTCCTTCTCTTCCTTTATCTCTTCAGTCTTTTCTTCCAACTGCACGGAAGGAGTTTCATTCTTGGTCATGGCATTGTTAAAGATTGACTCAAACTGCTCGCTGAGACTGTCAATCTTTGTTTTTAGAAGTTTGTTGTATTCATAATCAAAGTCAGGTTCAATTTTTGGAGCTGGTTTTCTGGAATCTGCCACAGCAATAACCTCTATCATGGGAGGCTGGAACAGTCCTTTTAAACCCTTCCTCCTTACATTCCTGGTGTTGACAATGACTGCGTCAGGACCAAGTGAATACTTTATTTTCGAAACCGCCTCGGACATGTCCTCTACAAGAAATCTTTTTACATTCATACCCTTACTCCTCTTCGGTTATATTCCAATAACTTTCTCCGCATGTATTTGAACATCCGGCTCTATCTCACTGTATGACAGAACCACCAAATCTGGTACAAGCTGTTCCGTCATTCTCTTGAAGTGGTATCGAACAATCGGTGATGTTATGACTATAGGCTCGATACCCGTTCTTCCCAGGCTTTCAATGGCATCCTTCAGACCAATAAGGATCTTCTGTAGAACCTGGGGTTCCAGATTCACATAGGAACCATGTTTTGTCTTGTGTATGTTGTTTAGTATCAGCTGTTCAAGTTCCGGATCCAAGGTAATGGCAACCACCACCTCGTCCTTTTTCAGGAATCTGTGCGTAATGGTCCTTTTAAGACTCTGGCGCACATATTCCACCAGCATCTCTATGTCTTTGGTAATTGTGCCGTAGTCTCCAAGGGCTTCCAGAATGGTGGGCAAATCCCTTATCGGCACTCCCTCTCTCAAAAGGTTTGCAAGCACCTTTTGAACCTCTCCCAGTGTTACCACATTGGGCACAACCTCCTCCACAAGAACCGGCTGCGTCTTTTTAACTATGTCAAGAAGATTTCTGACCTGCTGTCTTGTTAGAAGCTCGTGACCGTGTCTCTTAAGGACTTCAGTAAGATGTGTGGCAATAACTGAAGACAGGTCTATCAGTGTATATCCATACATTTCAGCCTTTGTCTTGTTGCTCTTATGTATCCATTTCGCCGGCAGACCAAAAGCTCTTTCAATTGTGTCCACTCCATCAATACTGTCAGGAGTGTCATCACTCTTTATGCCCAGGTAGTGGTCAGGCATGATCTCACCTTCTGCCACCTGGTTGCCCTTTATCTTGATAATATATGTATCGGGATCAAGCTGCATGTTGTCCCTCAGCCTGATTACCGGGATTATCATTCCAAGTTCTGTTGCACACTGCTTCCTTATCATTGTAACCCTGTCGAGAAGATCTCCCCCCTGGGATGCGTCAACAAGAGGTATGATGTTGTATCCAAATTCAAACTCAATCGGATCAATTTCAAGCAGGCTGTGCACATCTTCTGGTTTTCTTTTTTCCTTTGCTATCTGCTTTTCCCTCTCCGTCTCTATCATCTTAAGTTCCTTCTTCTTGTTTTTATTAAGAGTCACCGAGAGGAATATGAACAAGGAGCCCAATACAAGCAAAGGAATCTTTGGAAAGCCGGGTATGAGGACCATGAACAACATAATGCCGCCGGAGATTAATAGTATGTTGGCATTGCCAAACAGCTGCTCCTTCATGTCCACGCCCATGCTGTCTTCCGATGCACTTCTTGTTACAGTTATACCTGTTGCAGTGGATACCAAAAGTGCAGGCAGCTGGATTACAAGACCGCCTCCAACTGTAGCAAGCGCATAAACCTCCACCACCTGGCCAAAACTCATGCCGCCCTGCAGCATTCCAATAATTATGCCACCAATGAAGTTGATAATTGTTATCAGTATGCCTACAATGGCATCGCCTTTTACGAATTTGCTGGCACCGTCCATCGCTCCGAAGAAATCCGCCTCTCTCTGCACGTCTTTTCTTCTTTTCTTGGCAGTTTCCTCATCAATCAGCCCGGAGTTCAAATCCGCATCTATTGCCATCTGCTTGCCCGGCATTGCGTCCAGGGTAAACCTTGCCGCAACTTCAGCAACTCTTTCCGAACCCTTGGTAATAACTATGAACTGGATGGAAACAAGAATAAGGAAGACAATGAAACCTACTACCACATTGCCCGATATTACAAAGTTGCCAAAGGTGTTTATGACTTCTCCCGCCTGCCCGCTGTTTGAAAGAATCAGTCTTGTGGCTGATATGTTAAGGCCAAGCCTGAACAAGGTTATGATTAATAACAGCGAGGGGAAAATCGAAAACTGCAAAGGCTCGGTTATGTATAACGAGGTCAAAAGGACCACTATTGACAATACAAGATTTAGAAGCAATAGAAAATCCAAAGCTATTGTGCCAAGGGGTATGATAATAAGCACAATTATTGCAATTATGGCAAGAGATACAATTATATCCCCAATCTTAAGCATTAATAACCACCTCTGTAATTTCTCATCCTGTAAACATAAGCAAGTATTTCAGCCACCGCTCGGTACAGGCTTTCCGGAATCTGCTGCCCTATTTCTGTCGTGTCATACAGTGCTCTTGCAACTTCCTTGTTTTCCACAATCTCTACATTATTATCTTTGGCAATTTCCCTTATCCTAAGTGCCACATAACCTTTACCCTTTGCCAGCACTATGGGGGATGCGTGCTTTTCCGGATCGTACTTCAGAGCTACTGCATAGTGGGTTGGGTTTACAACCACCACATCTGCTTCCGGTACTGCATGCATCATTCTGCGCATGCCAATTTCTCTTTGTTTTTCCTTTATCCTGCTCTTTGTCTGTGGATTTCCTTCAAGCTGTTTGAATTCTTCCTTTACTTCCTGCTTCGTCATCATTAAGTTTCTTTCAAACATCCACCACTGGTAGAAATAATCAACAACTCCGATGACCAGAAGAAAAAGACCGCACCTCATTCCAACTTCCAATGCCAGGTCCACCATGAAATCAAGAGATGTACCCAGGTCATACACAACAAGAGCTGGTATTTCATCGACCTTCTTCCTTATGGTGGAGTATAGGACAAGTCCCAGTATCGTTATTTTAACTATGGACTTGAAAAGCTCCACCAAGGCTCTCATTGAAATTACTCTTTTAAGCCCGTTAATCGGATTCAGCCTGTCAAATCTTGGTCTTAGTGCCTTGGTTGTGAACAGAAATCCAATCTGCATGTAGTTGACAAGCAATCCTGTTAAAACCGCCGCCACAAGGACGGGAAATATGCATAGAAAAATGAATACAAACCCTTTTAACAGGTAATTGTGGACAAAGTCCTTGTCAAAATTAGTACTCTCAAGGTTCATGTCCATTCTTAGTTCTAGAAATACATTTGAAACCTTGAGCCCTATATATGATGAAAAGGTTTTAATTATTGTAACCAAGCTTAGTAATACTACTGCACTGGAAAGTTCCTGGCTTTTTAAAACCTCGCCTTTTTCCCTGGTATCCCTTCGTTTCTTGGGGGTTGGCTTTTCAGTTCTGTCGTCCATGGCCATGGACAGAATCACGCCGCCACACCCCCGAGGAGCTCATTGATAGATTCATACATGGTGTTAAAAAGCGGCTGGGTCATTTGCACAAACATGGGGGATATCAATACAAGCAACAAAAGTCCGATTATTACCTTAAGAGGTATACCGATTATGAACATGTTCATCTGGGGAACCGTTCTCATAAGAATACCCATTATCATCTCGGTAATGAAGGTGGCCGCCACAATCGGCATTGCAATCTGAACTCCCATTACAATGCAAGATACAAACACACTGACAATTACGCCAGTCATGTCGAAATTAATAGTAAAGTTGCCTGGAGGCAATGTATAAAAAGTATTGGCAAGTATTCTAATAAGTGCATGGTGTCCGTTCGTAATAAAAAAGCAAATAAGCATGACTATATTCAGTAGGTTTGCATTTATTGATACCTGTGTACCCATTTCATGGCTGAAAAGCTGTGCCATTCCAAATCCAATCTGCACGTCAATAAGCTGCCCTGCCATATTGGCCACGGAAAACACCATTACAGTAACGTATCCAATTAACAGTCCGACAAACATCTCTTTCAAACAACTTATAGTATACGCGTAAAGGTTGAACACTTGATTGCTTGGTGCTGGAAACAAATTGTAGAGTATCAAACTAAGCATCACACTAAAACCAATTTTGAACATCGCAGGTACATTCCTTCTGCCAAACACGGGCGAAAAGGTAAAAATAGCAGCTATTCTTATCAGTATGAGCATGAAATGCATTGTAAAATTAAAAAGTACTTCTGTTTCCATTTACCAAATCCACCTAAACCATATGTGCCATGTAGTCAAAAATCATTGATGCAAAATCAATCAGTCTTGTTATCATCCAGGGCCCGAAAACAATCAGGGCAATGAAAATTGCCAGTATCTTGAGCACAAAACCTAACGACTGCTCGTTTATCTGGGTTGCTGCCTGAATAATTGATACGCAAAGCCCAATGACAATGGCAGATATCAGTATGGGAGATGCCACGGTCAGAACTACGGAAAGTGCCTCTTTTAAAATTGCAACAGCATCCGACTGGTCCATATCTTCAACCTCCAAAACTCTCTACCAATGTTTTTACTGTAAGGCTCCAGCCATCCACCAACACAAACAAAAGCACTTTAAAAGGCAGTGATATCATGGTCGGCGGCAGCATCATCATACCCATGGACATAAGCGTACTTGAAACCACCATATCAATTACCAGAAACGGTATATAAATAAGAAAACCGATTTTGAATGCAATTGTCAATTCGCTAATTAAAAAGGCCGGAATAACTATTGTTAAAGGAAGATTTGGAATTTCTTCCTCCTTGATGGGAGTCTTCATTCCGGACAGCGATACAAAAAGTCCCAAGTCATCCTTTGATGTCTGCCGGATCATAAACATCTTAATTGTCGCAGATGCCCTGTCAATTGCAACATCTTGGGTAATCTCCTGATTGGAATAAGGCTTTAATGCAGTGTCATTGATTTCCGTTAAAACAGGGTTCATTATGAACAGCGTTAAAAACAAAGCTAGCCCAATCAAGACTTGATTCGGCGGCATTTGTTGGGTCCCCATGGCATTTCTCAAAAAGGAGAGGACAATAATTATTCTGGTAAAGCTCGTCATCATTATAAGTATTGACGGAGCCAAAGTCAACACAGTTAAGAGCAGCAAAATCTTAACACTGTTGGAAACATCCTGAGGATTATCTGAAGACTCCACAGAAAATCCCAGCTTGGGTAACGATATAGTTTCCGGTTCAGCGTATACATATGATGCCAACAGAATAAACACTGTTATTATCATTGTAGCTAAAATAAGATATCTAAGCCCTCTTTTCATTGGTGTATTCCTCTCCATCTTCTGTCTTGTGCAAATTTATCCCTGTCGAAATATCCTTAAGCCTTTTGAGATTTTTGTTAAAAACCCGTTCATTTAAACTTTCTCTGTTCTCTTTATTCAATACTGCAGTAAAACCTTTATTTTCTTGCTTATGTTTAAAACCCTGAAAATACTTATCAAAGACATTCTTAAAATTAAAACTGTTGTTACTGGCTTTCTCTTCATTATCGGAATATTCTTCTAACTCGACCTTTGTTAAAAAGCAGGTATTTTTCCCTGAGGTTGAAATTAAAACAAAATCCGGTCCAACCTTCACAAGATGCAGCTTAGAGTCAAACCCTAAATTGACTGTTTCAATAATGTTTATGTATCTCCCTTTCATCATTTTATTGGTTCCGGTTCCGATAAATTTTGTTGTAACATATGCCAGGAATAAAATCGAACCGAAAACAATCAGAAACAAAACAGCACTTATCAGGCTCTCCATTATATACTCCCTCTTCCGTTATCAATAACTTTATCTGAAGCTTTTACCGGGATTATCCCAGAACTTTCTTCACTGCCTCAACAACTCTTTCAGCTTGAAAGGGTTTTACAATAAAATCCCTCGCACCTGCTTGAATAGACTCTATTACCATAGCCTGCTGGCCCATTGCCGAGCACATGATTATTTTTGATTCCGAGTTGATTTTTTTGATCTGCCTAACAGCTTCTATACCGTCTACTTCAGGCATGGTGATGTCCATAATCACCAGGTCCGGAGAAAGATCCTTATACTTTTCAACTGCCCGGGCCCCATTCTCTGCTTCACCTGCCACCTCATACCCATTCTTGGTAAGAATATCCTTTATCATCATTCTCATAAAAGCTGCATCATCAACTATAAGAATCCTTTTTCCCATCGTTTACCCTCTCCTTAAATATTTGTCTATTCCATTAAAAACCAGTAAATATATGTCTTTATGGGTTTTAAAATATCCTAAGCACTAAAGTCTTTTTGACGGATCAATTATATCCGTGACCCTAACTCCGAAGCTTTCATCTATTACCACAACTTCACCTTTGGCAATTACCTTACCGTTTACCAAAATATCCACAGGATCACCGGCAAGCTTGTCCAGCTCTATTATAGATCCGGGTCCAAATTCCAATATATCCTTTATGAGCTTGTTGGTTCTCCCCAGCTCAACTGTTACCTGCAAAGGAACGTCCATGATAAGACCGATATTCTTCTTTTCTATTGAAATCATACCGTCATCAAAGGCTTCAAACTGAGCCGGTTGTACATTTATCGGCGCTTTTGGCCTATTATGCTCCTGCGGTGCAGAATGAGCATAATATTGCCCCTGTGGCTGATAAGCTTGCTGTTGAGGACTTGGTGGAACCTCAGCCTGGTAATTGGGAACCGGTGCCTGGTGCTGCACCTGTGAAGACTCATCATCAAATGAAAATGAATCATTGATATTAGGATTCGGTTCAGTATTCAATATATTGCCCACAAGTTCCTTTGCAAAATTAACAGGTATTATCTGCATAATCTCGCTGTCGATTAATTCACCGACTTGCATTTTAAAGGCTATTTGAACTACTTTGCTTTCAACATCAAAGGAATTCTCAGGACTTATACTGTCAATTGTCAGAGAAAATGCCTTTGGAGGGGAAATATCAATCCTTTTATCGAACATGGAAGACATTGAAGTTGCTGCCGAACCTATCATCTGGTTCATGGCTTCGCTAATTGCGCTCAAATGCAGCTCCGTCAAATCTCCGTCTTTATTGCTGCCGTCCCCGCCCATCATTAAATCTGCAATTACTTTAACGTCAGACTCCTTTAGCAATAGAAGGTTTAAACCGTTTAAGCCGTCAGTATATTCTACCTTGACTGCTACATATAATGCTTGATATTTATCCAGCAATTCCTTCCACGTGCATACCATAACCCTGGGAGTAGTAATGGTTACTTTTTGTCCTAAGAGAGAATTCAATGTGGTTGCAGAAGTACCGATACTTATGTTTCCTATTTCACCCAATGCATCGATTTCCTGCGAATTAAGTTCGGAACCGTCTTGCATTATTTCATCTTCGTTTATACTGTCACCGTTCAATAAAGCATCTATTTCTTCTTGAGACAACATATCTCCCATTTTACTCATCCTCCCTTCTTATTACATCCGTTATTTTGACTGCAACTTTATTCTTCTTTACTCCCGGAGAACAATAAAATTTCAATATATCTCCCACCAGAACATCCAATTTTCCATTAACATTTGTGTTCAACGGTATTACATCACCACACTGCATCTCAATTAAATCGGCCACTTGAATTGTCGTTCTGCCAAGTATCACACTAATAGGTATTTTGGTATTTTGAATTTTTTGCTCAATTGTCTTTTTGTCTTCCGGTTTCGGTTCTTTTTCGTTATTTGCAAACCAATATTTTGTGCTTAACTTTGACAGTATAGGCTCTACAGCCATATAGGGAATACAGATATTAACCATTCCCTCAACTTCACCTATCCTCGTACCTAAGGTTATCAAGGCTATCATTTCATTTGCCGATACTATTTGTGCAAACTGCGCATTTGTCTCGATTTTCTCAAGTCTTGGCTTCACTTCAACCACATTTTCCCATGGCTCTCTCATGAGATTCAAGAGCTGAGATATTATTCTTTCAATTATCGCAAGTTCTACCTCGGTAAATTCTCTTATCTTATCCATAGGAAGCCCTTTTCCGCCAAGTATTCTGTCAATTAATGCAAAGGCAACGGAAGGAGCCACTTCAAGAATAATTGATCCGGAAAGGGGAGCAAAATCGACGACTACGAGTACAGCAGGATTGGACAATGAATTGCTGAACTCATAATATGCTATCGGCTCCACCGAAATAACATCCACCTGAACCAGAGCTCTTAAATACCCTGAAAGAAAATTTGTAACAAGCCTGGCATAATTGTCGTAAATAACATTGAGGGTCCTTAAATGATCCTTTCCGAATTTGCTCGGCCTTCTGAAGTCATGAATTTTTATCTTCTTCTCTTCGGTTTTGGTATTCATTTGTTGGACATCCAATTCACCAGTATTAAGGGCTTTAAGTAGTTCGTCTATTTCATTTTGAGACAGAATATCCCCCATTTATTGCACCTCCTACTGGTAGAACCAATTGTCAAAAACAATGGTAAAAATAATATCGTCCTTTGCCTTTTCATTTGACAGCAAATATTCATTCATCCTCTTAGTAAGCTCTTCTCTTGCCTTTTCCTTGGAATCTTCCTTCATTACATCCTTAAGGGTTAATGATTGAAAATATGTACCGACAATTTCCTGAAGCTTACTTTTATTTGCTTCAATCTTTACGGTTGTATCCTCAATATCTCTAACTTTTTTGAAATAAGATATTTCCGCACTGATAACTATAATAGGACTCTTTGCGGTATCCTCATTTTTAAGGTTAAACGGTGTCTTTTCATTAAACAGCTGCAACTTTACCAGTTCATCATCACTGGGCAATGTTACTATTTTCGGAGTATCCGAAGCAGAATTTACAGACCCGCCCTGTAAAAATAGTATTATTATAAGTATTGCAAGGGATAAGGACAAAAACGCCACTATACCGATAAGAATAAAATAACCGCTTTTTCCTTCCAAAATGTATGCCCCCTTTATCCTTTAAGTAGATAACATAAAATGGCTAAGCTGATAAAACTGAATATGTGAAAATAGTAAGAGCATAAAGTCCAATTACTGGTTAATTCTGTTTAAAAGAGAGATTGATCTTTTATAATGTAAAACTTTTTTGACTATCTCATCAATATTTTCGACAACAACAAATTTTTTGCCGTTTGTTGTTGAAATAACAGTGTCAGGTGTTTGTTCAACGACTTCAATTAATTCACAATTTAAAACAAATTCCGTTCCATTTAATCTAGTTAATTTAATCATAATATTTTTACCTCAAAAACTCAATAGAAAAATTAGATTTTTGTGAAAAAATTATGGTTTTGTGTACTTATTTTACGATTAGAGTGAACTGCTAATTGTTTTTCAGCAAAAACTTCTATTATTTCCACGACTGTCAGACGGGTAAAGCCCAATCTGACAATCGAGTTATTAAATTATACTACCTCTTCAAATTAACAAGCTCCTGAAGCATTTCGTCAGAGGTTGTAATTATTCTGCTGTTTGCCTGGAAGCCTCTCTGGGTCACAATCATGTCCGTAAATTCTTTTGAAAGGTCAACATTCGACATTTCAAGAGTTCCGGGATTCAGCATTCCTGTACCTTCCGTCCCTGCCTTCACACCCCGTGTAAACTCTCCGGAGTTGCTGGTGGCTATATACATGTTTTCTCCCACCTTTTGAAGCCCGGCCGGATTATCAAAACCTGCTAAGGCTATAAGTCCCAAGGGCTGTTGCAGACCGTTGCTGTATACCCCATATATCATTCCGTCAGATCCTATATTAAAGGTAGTAAGTTCTCCCGGTGGATAACCGTCCACATTGGTAGGCTTTACGGAACTATCTGCCGCATACATGGTAAGATTTGAAAAATCAAGCGTTACCTTGATATCCTCAGTTCCGACACCTGCCGGAGGAGTAATTACTATACTCGGTGTCAATGCCGGTCCCGATACCACTTGTCCTTTGGTATTAAACTCAATACTTCCGGATGCAGTCGTTAAGCTTAATCCCGACGCAGCTGCCACCTGCCACTCCCAAGTGGTTGTTCCTCCGGACCCGCCCGCAGCACCGGTTTTTCTAAAGTTTACACTTAATTTGTATTTATTCCCCAGTGAGTCGTACACTGTAAGAGGTACTGAAAATTGAAAGTCGCTTGTCGAAGATGCACCTGATCCGGCTGTATATATGGGAGTTGAAGCATCCAGATTACCCGCTAATACAGCACTGGTAGTCGCTCTGGCTGCCAGCATCCTTTTATTTTTATTAACGGCGTCCGAGAAAAGGTTTATCGGCTCAATAGAACTCTCAGTATCAAATTTAAATGTTCCGTCTTCCAGCCTTGTGTAGGTCTGCCAGCCATAAACGTTCATACCGCTTCCGGTTACGAGGTTTCCTAACCGGTCTATTCCAAAGTTTCCGGCTCTTGTGAACATGTATGTACTCGAGCTTCCACCCTTTACTATAAAGAAGCCCTCGCCTTCAATGGCCAAATCCGTAGGATTGTCGGTTCTTTGAAGGCTACCGCGGGTGGTAATTGTATCGATGGTCCCCACATCTATACCCAGTCCCACCTGCATTGGATTTGTTCCACCGCGGCCTGTTGCTGAATCGGGAGCGCCGGCACCTTGCAGTGTCTGGCTAAAAACCTCCTGAAAGGTCACCCTTCCCGATTTAAAGCCTACTGTATTAACGTTTGCTATGTTGTTTCCTATAACGTCCATTCTTGTCTGGTGAGCCCGAAGTCCGGAAACCCCGGAAAACATAGATCTCATCATAACGAAATGACCTCCTTCAGTTACGCTATAATAAATGACTTCGTCTTTTCTATTCCTTCTGTCAGTCCGGAATAGGTAGCCTCCCGAAAGGGTCCGGCTACATTAATATTTGCGATTTTACTACATACTTAGCTATAAACCTTGTATCAAAGTTATGTAAATACAGCGCCGTCAATGTTTGTAAAAACGTTATCTTTAAGCTCATTGCTGTTAACCGCAGTGATTACCGTCTTACTCCTTACATTTACTACAAATGCCATGTCGTCCACAAGCACCAGGGACTCTCTAACTCCTTTTTCCTCCGCCTTTTGTACAGCCCTTGAAATTCTTTCCTTCTGTGCTTCCGAAAGATTTATATTTCTCATTTGCAGTCTCATCTGGGCATGCTTTGAAAACTTAATCTCACTGCCTTCATTTACTTTGCTCTTTAATATTTCATCAAAGGTGCCCTTTGCAGCATTTTCAGGCTTGTTGAGTATTGGAGTGTCCTGCCTGTTAACAACCTTTCCGACATTTGCATAGAAATTATTGTTTACAATCATTCTTCCACCTCACGTACCTGTTGTTCCTTAATGTTGTAGATGCTATCTACAGGAACATATACTTCGTCTAAAACCCCCGTAATTTTTCCGTCAGGTGCTATTGTGAAGTCTCTCAAGATTCCGTTTACAGGAACCCTGGTTCCGTTTCCGAACTCATCGGTTATTATTAAAGAAATCTGATGATCCAAGCTGTCGGTCAGGTACGTTTCCCAAAATTCAGGATCTGTTGAAGGTAGACCGGTGGCAACTGCAGAGATGTTTACTTTGACACCATCCATTATAGCGTAATTTTCATACCTGCCTTTTTCAATTTCCTTAACAACTCCGCTAACCCCAACAATTTCGCCGGTTTGTGGATCATATACGCAGCCTTTGACTTCATAACCGATGATTCCTGTGTATTGGGATATATTTGTATCATTAAATATACCCGAATCCTCTGAAACGCTTACAACCTTTTCAACCGGAACATCTTTACCTCCGACAACCAAATAAGTTCTGCTGCCTTCCATCTTAACACTTTCAACGGTGCCCGCAACGGCCTCCGTCTCAAAAGTGCTTTCATTGAGCATGGTGGCAGTTATATACTTACCTATCATGCCAAAGGCTTTTGTCGCTGAAAAACTGGTGTTAAGATTCTGCATCTGTTCCAAGGCGCTAAACTGAGCCATTTGAGCTATAAATTCCTTATCTTCCACAGGATTCAAGGGATCCTGATATCGAAGCTGTGTCACAAGAAGATTCAAAAACTCATCCTTGCCCAGTTCTCCAACCTTTCTCTGGCCGGCCTTGTTCTCCGTACTTTTGATGATTTCCTCAATGGTTTTTTCGCGGCTTACACCATCGACAGCCATTAAAACTCCTCCTTGCTATGCTGTTAGATTAATGCTGCTGGTCCCATCAATATAAGAATTAATTCCTGTATGCAGTTGCTCCAAGCTTTCAACACCGACCATGCCTATAGCAGGAAGTTCATCCTTTAACCCTTTCTTAGCAAAATTGCCTTTCTTCATATTGTCTTCGTATCCGCTGCGTTCTCTGTTGTCACCTACGGAAACGCTGAATTCCTGAACCAAAAAGCCCTGCTTTTCCAAAGATTCCTTAAGCATATTCATGTTTGATTCCAAGGCAGCCTTAACCTGTTCATTTTCAGCAATGAATTTGGCAACCACAATACCTCTTTCTGTAGCGATCTTTAATGCCAATTTGCCCAGATGATCCGGCTTTAAATCGATAACCATTTCACTCTTTTCACCACTTAGAAGCACCTTTGCCTTTTCAACTACCTGTGTAAAAATTTCCTGTTTTGAAACAGGAGCCTTGCTCTCTACCGTCTGAGAAAAACCTGTGTCTTGAACTTCCTTTTGACTTACATCATAAGATAAAGTTACAGACTTATCTCCGACAATGTCCTCCGATTCAGATACAAAGACTTTATTGTCTCTTAATTCCCCGGTCTCAATACCTTTTTTTCGGTCTTTCAGTTCAGTCTTCTCGAGCTCATCGGAAGAATTCCCGGATTCATCCTCCACCAATAAACCTTCTTCTTTCTCAGTAACTTGAAGTGAAGCAGCTTCTTCCGGATTAATGCTGTTTTTAACGGCATCCTGTACTTTAGCGGAAATATGACTAATCAATTTGTCCGGATGTTGAAGGGAAATGTCTTTTAGTTGATTCAATGCCCGGCCGATTCTATCGGCAATTTCTCCTTTTTCTTCGACTACCTCAACATCGATTCCTTTCAATTCAATCCATTCTTCTTTTGCCGTATTTTTTTCGGTATTTCCAGCAGCATTGAGAAATACCCTGCTGTCACCGATGGAATGCTGAACCTCATCCTGAATCATAGAGAGAATTTGGGACAGGGTTTTTTGCTGATCGCTGCTAAGTCCGATGAAATCGGAGATTTTTTGTGCCACTTCTTCAACATATGCATTGTCAGTCAGCTCACGGGAATTGATGTTCAGTGCTGCCAAAAGGCTGCTTAGCTCATTTTCGGTTATTCCCAGAACCTTTGCCAAAGCCTCTTTCAATACCTCTTCTTCCATACCGCCATCTTCATTTTGAGCTTTAACTTCTTTACCGCTAAATCCTGTTCCGTTATCTTTACTACTATTTATAGCCTTGTTATTGCTTGGACGACATTGCCGGGAAGCTGCTGCCTCATTATAGCTTTTTATTTGACTTTGAGGTTCTTTTCCGTTTGTCGATTTTTCAACATTTGCCACGTTGTATGTCCTTTTGGCATTTTGTCCCGTATAAGTCCTGTCTACAGCAGAACTTAGCATGTCCTTAAAATCCGAAGAAAAGCGCTCACCGGTGTTTCTCTTCGCAGGGGTATTTCCAGGCTGTACCGCCAGATTTGAAATAAGCGGCAAAATAGCGTTGCTATTGATCATTTTTTTCACCTCCTTTCAATCCAAATTCCTTTGAAAGCCTCTCAGTAACCTGAGCTGCAAACTTTTCATCCATTTCAGATATAATCTGAGCCACTGCATCCTTTTTCATGTTCTTTAGCACATTAACCACTAAATCCATTTGCGAACTGCCCAGTTGTTCAAAAATTTTAGCAGCAGCATCCGCATCCATCTTCTCATATATCTGTGCAAACTGCTTTGCCTGTTCATCAGCTTTCTGCTCTTCAAGTATCTTAGCATACAAGCTATTAGCAGTGTTTTTATCCATCTTTTCGAAATACTCTTTAAACCCTTCCTTATCTTCTCTTGCCATTAATTCTTCCATTTTTCTTATTTCTGCTTTCAGTTTGTTACTTTCTGCTTCCAATCTGGCCCTTTCTTCTTCCATATCCTTTTTTAGCTTTTCGTTTTCGGCCGTTAACTCCTCTGTACTTACCTGAACTTTTTTAAGCTCATCCAATTCCTTTTTTGCTTTCTCCAGTTCCGATGATAGCTCAGCATTTTTTCTTCTGAACTCCTTATACTTAGCTATCAGCTCCTTCTGGCTCAGGTTTTCAGGAGCAAGGGGATCGTAATCTTCCGGAGCTGGAGGTAAAGCATGCTTGAGCACAGGTATTCCCTTTATCTGATTCCTGTATTTATCTGCAAATCCGCTGGCATTGCTTCGAATAATAATCCAAAAAACACCTAAAATAACACAGGCTACAACAACCAGTGATATTACCAGAATAAGTACTCCGAGCAAAATGCCATTCTTTTTTTTCACTTTCTGATCTGTTAAACTTGCCGCCAGAACGGGGCTTATTTTGCTTTCGTTTTCTTTTGCCATATTTTATCTCCCGAATAAACTATTGTAATTTATATTCACACATGTCCCATATTAAAGCTTATAATTTCATCATTATGCTTCTGTTCTTCCTTTAACTGATCTTTCAAGTATTCCTCATACTTTTTTTCCCTAAGTTTATCGAGCATTTTTTTCTCTTGCATGGCTTTAATCAATTTTTCCCTATATTTATCGACATTGTTCTTTGCCTGTATTACATTGTCTTGCTGAAGTTTTACTCTGTCATTCAAATGGGATATATAATTCCCGTATTCCCGAAGCTTTGAGATGGAAATACCCTTTTCATACATTTGATTTATATTGAAAATATATACTTCTCTTTCCTCGATAAGTCCGTTAAGTATTCTTTTTTGTCTCTCCATTTCCTGAATCGCTCTGCCCAATTCATTCTTCAGGCTTTGCTCAAGCTGTGTCTTTAAATTCAGCAGGGACTGCAATCTGAAAACAAATTTACCCACAGTCATCACCTGTCCTATTCCCATCGCATACAAAGTGTGTTTTTAAAACAGTAATTCCATGTATTCAGAATTTCTAATAAACCATATCAAGCCAAAATGCTTTTCAGTATTCCAAATGTCTCATCAAAGCTATATTTTTCAGAAACCCCCTGCTCGATGAATGACTGTATTTTATCGATAACACTGATGGCATAATCTATCTTCTCACTGCTTCCCTTTACATAGGCACCGATGTTTATCAGGTCCTCCGCTTCCCGGTATATCGCCATGGCCTTCTTAACCTCATTGGCAATGCTCAAGTGCTCATTAGTTACCACATCGGGCATAACCCTGCTCACGCTGGCCAAAACATCTATTGCAGGATACTGGCTTTTGTTAGCCAACGCCCTGGAAAGAACAATATGCCCATCCAGAATTCCTCTCGCGGTATCGGTTACCGGTTCGGTAAGGTCATCACCGTCAACCAACACTGTGTATAGTCCTGTTATTGAACCTGATCCGGAATTGCCCGATCTTTCCAATAGCTTTGGCAATACGGCAAATACCGACGGTGTATATCCCCTTGAAACCGGAGGCTCTCCAATTGCCAGTCCCACTTCTCTCTGAGCCATGGCAAATCTTGTTAGTGAGTCCATCAATAGAAGCACATCTTTTCCCTGATCTCTGAAGTACTCTGCTATGGAAGTAGCCAGCAACGCACCCTTTAACCTTACAAGTGCCGGTTGGTCGGAGGTCGCAACCACAACAACAGATCTTTTGAGTCCCTCTTCCTTAAGATCCTTCTCAATAAACTCCCTGACTTCCCTTCCTCTTTCTCCGATAAGAGCTATTACGTTTATATCCGCCTTTGTGTTTCTGGCTATCATACCTATCAGTGTACTCTTTCCCACACCGCTCCCTGCGAAAATCCCTATTCTCTGACCCTTTCCTACGGTCAGCAGTCCATCTATACATTTAACGCCTAACGCTAACGGTTCCTTGATCCGGTTTCTATCCAGAGGCTTCGGCGGATCATTTTCAACAGGATATGTACACTCGTGGTCTATTCCTCCCTTGCCGTCTATCGGATTTCCCATGCCGTCAATCACCCTGCCCATAAGCCCGCTGCCGACACCAATTGACAGATAATCACCCGATGCAACAACTTTGCTCCCCGGTCCGATTCCGCTCATATCACCCAATGGCATCAAAAGTACCCTGTTGTCCCTAAAACCCACCACCTCTGCAGGAATAGTCTTATTCTCTCTTAAAGCACTTATTTTACATATTTCCCCAATATTGACCTCAGGTCCGTTGGACTCAATTGTCAGACCTACTACCTTTGTTACCTTTCCTATATACTCAATTAAATTTGTTTTCTCCAAAACCTCATGATATTTTTGAAAGTTTACAGCAGTCATAAAGCCTCCACACCCCGTTATTGAGGTTTGAACTATTTATTCACAACTCTTTCAAAGGCTTCTTCAATTTTTTTCATTTTTGTGTTCACTCCCGAATCCACACTTCCAAATGTAGTTTCCAGTATCAAGTCCCCAGGCTTCAAAGACTTATCTTCAATAATATCAAGTCCGTTTATTCCTTCAGTCATTGAAAGAATTTTATCCATGTTTTCCTCTATAAAGCCGTAATCTTTTGAAGAAACCTTTAAAGCCAAACCTTCGCGGTTTGAACATTTTTCAAAAGCCTGTCTCACCAGATTCAGCAAATAGTCTTGGTTTATATTTATTTCATCATCGATAACTTTTTTGCTGACACCTATAATTACGTCAACAGCATCCTTTTCTATGCCCTCAAGTACTTCCCTGTATTCCTTCAAAGCATTTTCCTTAACTGTCTCCGCTTCCCGGATAAGATCTTCATATTGCTTTTTTGCTTCCTCATAACCCTTTTCATAGCCCTTCTCGTAGCCCTTTTGTCTAGATTCTTCCTCAATCAAAGACTTTAACTCTTCGGCTTTCTTTCTCGCATTCTCAATTATTCTGTCCGCTTCGAGCTCAGCCTCTTTTATTATGGATTCGGCTTCAAGTCTGGTTTTTTCCAATACTTCCTGTGCATCTTCAACCTTATTTTTTACAGCTTCAAAATCAGGTCCGATATGCACTGCATTGGCTCTCTTGATATTCTGATAGTTCAGAGGTACTCTTATTTGAACCGGAATTCCAATATTAATTTGATTGCTCTTAAATATCCTGTTATACAATTATTTCATCTCC
>LSQX01293405.1_pt2 | contig 25419 bp, 24 predicted proteins | sample 654561 | NCBI WGS metagenome assembly LSQX01 (sample SAMN04489861, study PRJNA283612) | anaerobic digester metagenome | isolation source: 4 biogas reactors fed with cattle manure at either 37C or 55C with and... | place: Denmark: Kongens Lyngby | collected 2014 | reverse complement strand
ATGCATGGAAATCTGCAGAACCGGGAATTTTGTTCTGGGATACCATCATCAAAGAATCGGTTCCCGACTGTTACGCCGATTTAGGATATAAAACAGTTTCAACAAATCCGTGTGGAGAAATTCCGTTGTGTCCTTATGATTCATGCCGCCTGCTTGCCATCAATCTTTTTTCATATATAGAAAATCCGTTTACTTCAAAAGCGGAATTTAATTTTGATTTATTCAAAAAACATTTGAATATCGCACAACGTGTAATGGACGACATCATCGATTTGGAATTGGAAAAAATTGATGCCATCATCGAAAAAATTGATTCCGACCCACAATCTGACGAAATAAAAGCAGTCGAGCGCAATCTTTGGTTAAATATTCGCCACAAAGCAGAAGAAGGACGCCGAACCGGAATCGGGATTACTGCCGAAGGCGATATGTTGGCAGCCCTTGGCATTCGCTACGGAAGTGATAAAGGAACTGAATTTTCGGTTAAAATTCATAAAACCCTTGCAATCAATGTATATCGCGCATCCGTAAATACTGCAAAAGAACGCGGAGCTTTTAAGATATTTGATTCCGAAAGAGAAAAAAACAATCCGTTTATTCTGCGATTAAAAGAAGCCGATGAACAATTGTATTATGAAATGCTTGAACACGGCAGACGAAACATCGCATTGTTGACAATCGCTCCGACAGGCACCACAAGTTTGATGACTCAAACAACTTCAGGAATTGAACCGGTTTTCCTTCCTGTTTACAAAAGAAGAAGAAAAGTAAACCCTAATGACAAAGATGTGCGGGTTGATTTTGTCGATGAAGTTGGCGACAGCTGGGAAGAATATGTCGTTTTTCATCATCGTTTTAAACAATGGATGGAAGTCAACGGCATATCGACAACAAAAAAATATACCCAAGAAGAGCTGGACAAACTCATTAAAAAATCTCCATATTACAAAGCCACTTCAAATGATGTGAATTGGTTGAATAAAGTACGCATGCAAGGTGCCGTTCAAAAATGGGTGGATCATTCCATTTCCGTGACCATTAATTTACCGAGTGATGTAAATGAAGAATTGGTTGGCGAACTGTACTTGGAAGCTTGGAGAGTTGGTTGTAAAGGCGTAACGGTTTACCGAGATGGATCACGATCGGGTGTGTTGATTTCAAATGATGAAAAGGACAAAGAAGAAGACAGTGCGGAAACGTTGACACCCTTCCCTACCAAACGTCCGGAGCGACTCAAAGCCGATGTGGTTCGTTTCCAGAACAACAAAGACAAGTGGATTGCTTTTATCGGATTGATCGACGGGAAACCTTATGAGATTTTCACCGGATTTGCAGATGATGAAGACGGCATCTTAATTCCGCGTTGGGTAAATGAAGGAGTGATTATTAAAAGCAGAAATGAAGACGGCGTTTCGCGTTATGACTTTCAGTATAAAAATAAACGCGGTTACAAAACCACTATTGAAGGGCTTTCCTATAAATTTAATCCCGAGTTTTGGAATTACGCCAAATTAATTTCAGGAACTTTAAGACATGGTATGCCCATTGAAAAAGTGGTCGATCTCATTAACAGTTTACAGTTAGACAGCGAAAGCATCAACACGTGGAAAAATGGTGTGGCGAGAGCTTTAAAACGCTATATTGAAGATGGAACCGCTGTTGAAAAACAAAAATGCGAAAACTGTCAAAGCACTTCTTTAATCTATCAAGAAGGTTGCTTGACCTGTAAAAACTGTGGTTCGTCCAAATGCGGATAATTATTTAGTGTTTTCATAGATTGTGTTTAACGTGAAAAACCGTCTCCAATTATTTTAAAGAGACGGTTTTTTATTTGATTTAATTTGAAATGTTAGCATTCAAATTTAAGAATTGATTATGTAATAAGTAGGCGCTTCCGGTCCTACGGGAAATTGAAATACGAACACCCATAGGTAAAATAAGATAACCCAACATACAAAAAATAACATGCTGTAAGGAAGCATGGTACTGATAATGGTGCCTATTCCGATATCTTTTACATATCTGGTTGCAAACGCCAGAATCAACCCAAAATAACTCATCATTGGGGTTATGATATTGGTAACAGAATCGCCAATACGATATGCCGCTTGAATGACCTCCGGACTATAACCAATAAGCATTAACATAGGGACAAAAATAGGCGCTGTCACTGCCCATTGTGCGGAAGCCGAACCCAAGGTTAAATTTACCATGCCAGAGATGATGATAAACCCTATAAACACACCCGGACCGGTAAGACCAATGTCATTTAAGAACTCGGAACCTTTAACGGCAAAAATTTGTCCCAAATTGCTCCATCCAAAAAAGGCAACAAACTGAGCGGCAAAAAATACAATTACAATATACAATCCCAAGGTGGACATAGAGTTTGCCATTCCTTCAATAATTCCTTTATCGTCCTTCATGCTTCCTGTGACTCTCCCATACACGAATCCGGGAATTAAAAAGAACACAAAAATGAAAGAAACAATTCCTCTTAAAAATGGAGAATTTAAGATCTCTCCTGTTTCTGGATTTCGCAATATTCCATTTTCCGGAATAATCGTAAGTGAAAGAAGAACAATCAATACTAAAACCGACAAACCTGCATATTTCAATCCTTTCCTTTCAACCTTTGTTAATGGATTCATTTGATCTTCCCCTGCCAAATTTTCAGAAGCACTCTCCGGATTGTAAGTCCCTAATTTTGGTTCGACAATTTTAAGCGTAACAAAAGCCCCAACTGCTGTTATTAGAAACGTACTCACAAACATGAAATAATAATTAACCGCTGCGTGCACTTCATAGGTGGGATCAATAATTCGGGCGGCCTCCTGTGTCAAACCTGCCAATAAAGGATCAATTGTTCCAATCAAAATATTCGCACTATATCCTCCCGAAACACACGCAAACGCACAAGCCAATCCGGCAAGCGGATGCCTTCCCATAGAATAAAAAATATACGCTGCCATAGGTATCAAAACTACATATCCCATTTCCGAAGCAGTATTGGACACTACGGAAGCAAAACAAATTGCGATGGTTACTAAATTCTTAGGAGTCAGGAAAAAATTGACGGGTTTCATGAAAAAACCCACAATTCCACCCTTGGATTCTCTCGGTTTAAAAGAAGCTGCTTTCAAAACCAATCCGCGTATTCCTGCGCTGATTAATCCTGAGCGTTCCGCCACTCCCACTCCCAATAAAGCAACTAAAACCACTCCGAGAGGTGCAAAACTTGTAAAATTTGTAACTAAATTGGATATGATTCTTCTAAATCCTTCGCCGTTCATTAAACTAACCGGCTCTATGATTCCGTTGGGAGATCTTCCCGGGGTTCCTTCAGGTCGCGGATCAATTGCACTCCACCCCAACCAATCGGCTATACCGCTGAATAAAATAACTGACAGCGCAAATATTGCAAATAATGTTACCGGATGCGGAAGTAAATTTCCCATCCATTCCACAAAATTTAAAAAGCGGGTAAAGAGATTTTTTTTCTGGGGCGAAGACGATTGAGAAGGTATGTTATTTTCGGACATCAGCTATGTTTTAATATAGGTTGCTTATTAAAATAATGCGTATCGGTTTATTCCAATACGCATTCTAATCAGCAAAAATATAAATTTTTTCTAAACCACTATTAATTAAAAGAATCCGCCTCCGCCGTTGGTTTCTCGACGGTCACGTTGTTTGCGTGACATGGCGCGGTTGTTCACACCTCCAAATTTATAGGAAAGTCCCACTTGCCACGTTTGGCTGTCCCATCGAAATGTCCCTTCCATCGGGTAGGGTTTGGTTGCTGTGATATCGGAACGTTGGGTGTCAAAAATATCGTTGACATTGAAACTGACAGTCATATCGCCTTGTAACAAAGTATATCGCATTCCGGCATTTACAAAATAAAAATCACTGTAGTCAAATTGAACGGTGCTTCCTGAACTTCGATACATTCCAAAGGCTTGAAAAGTTAAATTTTTTGTTGCTTTAAAACTGTTGTTGAGTCGGAATGTATATCCCACATTTTCAACTTCAATTCGCTCCGTATCCACAACTCCTTTTAAATTTTGAGCATACAAATCAAAACTTCCATTGATATTCCACCAAGATGCCGGACGCAGCGTTCCGGAAAATTCAAATCCATACGCTTGATTGTCATCAAAATTATCATAGGTTTGAATTAATTTTGATGTATCTAACTCATCTACAACTATGGTTCGTGAGATTTCATCTTGAATCAACCGATAAAAAACACCGGCATTGATACTTCCTTTTCCAAATTGAAACGTGTAATTTAATTCCATAGAATTCGTAAACTGAGGTTTAAGATTTTGATTTCCAATGGAAGTCAATGTCGGGGTACTGAATTCTCTAATCGGATTTACCTGATTCAATCCCGGTCTATCCACACGTCGGCTGTAGCTCAACTGCAACGCATTGTTATCATTGATTGCATAACTTAAAAAAGCAGACGGATAAAGGCTGAACACTTCATCTGTGAAAGGTATTTCCGGATTGCTCTCATTGCTAAAAGCAGCATCTACATTATAAGATTCTGCACGCACTCCGGCTTGATACGACCATTTATCTATTGTATTTCCAAAAGTTACATAGGCCGAATAAATACTTCGATTGTAGTAAAATTCAGAATCATCAATAAGTGGTGAAGTTACTTCAAAGTCGTTGTCTGTATTTTGAAGTCGAACTTCCAAACCGGCTTCCAGTTTCATGGTTTCTGTCAACGGATTGACGTAATCTAAATTAAGCGTGGTATTTTCTCGCTTATCCCAAACAAAATCACTGTAGTTGTCACCTGCGTTGTTCGTGTAAAAATAATCGGAAGTTCCGTCGTTTTCATAATTATTATAATCTGCTTCAAATGAAATTTCGTGACCTTGCTCGTTTATTTTGTGTTTATATGCAAAATTGTATACCGCGTTGATGTTCTCATACATATTATTTGAGTTTTGACCAATAAATCCCAATGCGCCATAATCAACTGCGTTTTCGACCTTCATTTTATGATTGAAAAACGTTTGTGTGGTATAAAACGACAAAGTGTTTTTGTCATTTAAATAATAGTCCATTCCGGCTTTCAACAGATGAGATTTGCTGTTGCTTAAAATATCAAATGATTGCGTTGACGGATCAAAAATCGGCGTGTGCGGATTGTCGCCAATTTGAAGTTCGCCTGCATTGGTTCTCTTTCCTGCAAAGGCTCCGTAATTCCCGTAAAAATTGAGTTTCCCGGTTCTGTAATTTAAATTAATCGAGCTGTTAAAACGGGCGAAATCTCCTTTTGTCAAATTTACGCTGACATCCCCGTTAAATCCGTCGTTGGTGTTTTTGTGCAATATGATATTGATGATTCCGCTCATTCCTTCCGGATTGTATTTAGCTGAAGGATTGGTGATGAGTTCAATTTGTTTGATGGATGAAGACGGAATTTGTCGTAACAACTGCGCAGCGTCAATATTGGTAGGTTTTCCATCCACCAAAATTTTCACGTTTGAATTTCCTCTTAAAGAAATATTCCCATCCTGATCGACATTGACAGACGGAATGTTATTCATTATTTCTCCGGCGGTAGCTCCTGCCGTGGTCAAATCTCTACCAACATTTACAACGCGTCTGTCGATGCGCTGTACCATGGTAGATTGTTCGGCGACAATTACAACTTCATCCAAAGAGCTGATATTCTCTTCCAATTCAATGGTACCTAAATTTATCGATTGGTTGCTCTTTTCAATAGAAATTTTTTGTTGATGTGTTTTGTAACCGATAAATTGAATTTTGATTAAATAATTTCCCACATTGATTTTTGAGATGGAGAAATTTCCGTAATCATCGGTAATCCCACCTGTTACGATGGTGCCATCAGGCGATTCTACGACGATTGTAACATACGGCAGCGGATCTTGAGAGGCTTTGTCAACAACCACGCCGCTTATTCCCGATACAGTGATATTGGTGTTGAGCGACAGATTGTCCGCGGAAATCTGTGTAACGGAATTGTAAAAAGTGAAGATAAATAATAAAATGGGCAACTTTTTCATAGCTTGATTAATTAAATTGATTTTCTTTAACATAGTAATTGGCAATGCATAATAGCGAGAAAGATTTTATCCGAATTTTGGTGCTTGTCTCTATTCTATAGACTTCCAACCTAAACTTTTGTTACATCATTTTTTTAAAAATATTTCATTTTTTTTTTATTGGAACGCGTCATTGAAAAAAATTATGCTCCGGGCACATCGACTAGAAGCAATTTAAACTCCGGATTGTTTTCTTTATTTAATTAATATTGAAAAATAGGGAGTATTACACTTTGTTTTTGGTTTTAATAAGGTTTCCGTAGCAAGTTAACGGTAAAAACCACACGATTCAATGGTGCGGGAGCGTCAGATAAAATAAAAAAACCTCAAAATTTTAATCGAAGCTTTTATTCAAAAAAATTACTAGTATTTGTATTAAAAACCAAATATATTTGATGTGCTCCGCTTGGGAACATAAGTTTTATTACGAGTGCTGTTTATGTAATATTGCCCACCTTTTGATCCAACATATATTGTCTTACCACTTCCATAATTGTAGGCTTCAGAAGAATAATCTTTTGCAGTACTTCCTGTCCTACCTGTGAAAGGGTTGTAATTACCTTTAGTGGAATAATTATCGTGGTTAGTCGAATTACTAGTAGTTCTGTAATGTCCCTGCACATAAGTTCCATCACTTTTTGTATAGCCATTTACGTATGTTGACTTTGAATGAGATGAATAAGAATAGTTAGAAGATGTTTTGTATTGTGCATTTACATTAGTTGCAAATACAACTAAAAATCCGAAAAGTAAAAGTAATTTTTTCATTTTTAGTTTTGTCAGTTAAGAAGATTCTTCATTAACTATTTATTACAATATGCAAAGATATTAAAGAGTATTCACATCTCTACCCACAATACGTTTAAAAATTTTAAAATTATTTTTCAAATAAAAGAGAGTTGTTTAACGGTTATCTTTGTTGGCAATAGTGTTTTATCCAAATATTTTTTGCTCATATTTTTGTATATCTATACCGATCCTTATAATCATATCTTCTTGATTCATACCTTTTTTAAACTTCCATTTTAATTGGTGTCTTCCCATTCTCCCTAAATTAGCATTCCAATCAACATCAAGTCCATCAAAATTTTCAGTTAAATAAAAATCGGTTCTAGTCGTTAACATTTGATTTGATATTGTAATATGGTCACGTGTTATTTTGGTTATCTTTGCATTTGGATCAGACCTTAACCATCCAATTAATTCAGAATATTTGATTTTCATTCCACCATTAGCATCAACATTTGATACAAGCATTCTGTCTCTATCTCTCACTCTCAAAAAATAAAATATTATTACTCCGGCTATTAATATTAAAAAGGTTGCTCCTATTTTTTGTATTTCAATTATTTTTTGTCCCCTTCTTGAACATATTCATATTTCAGACATAACCCCCTATTCCTATTTCTTTTATCTTCCTTACGAATGCTTTATTTTTAAAATTATTTTGCACTAAATTAACAAATTTTAACAACTCTACAAAAGTGCTAATACAGCCTGAAAAAGAATCCGCGTTTAAAAACGCTTAAACCATGTCGGTTTTAAAAATTACATTTTTTAAAAAGGGATTCGTGCAAGGGTACTAACGTTGCAGTCATTTTTAAAATTATAATGAGTAAAATAAACTGAATTTAGTGTTTAATTCCGCATCCTTGCTAAATGTTATGATGCCTATATTAAACAAGTCTATTGAAACTACGTGTTCACTTGACTCTATTTTTTTCCACACACGAATCATTTCATTACTCCAATTGATATCGTCAAAAATTATTACTGAATTTTGATGACAGTAATTTTTCAAATAATTAAAGTATTTTAAAGTGGGTTCATATTTAAGGTTGCCATCAATAAAAATCAAGTCGTATTTTTTATCGATTTCCTCAACGATGCTTAGTGTATCATCATAAAATCCTTGTACAATTTTAAAACCGTTTGCAGCAATTTGATTAAATCTATTTTCAGCTATTTTGCATAAATCGGGCACGCCCTCAAAGGTCAAATAAGGATTGTGAACCATAATTTTCATTTATGGCTTTAAGAAAATATTGTCCGGAAACGCCTAAATTGGTTCCGATTTCAAGTACATTTTTAGCACCTAATGCTCTCGAAAGAATATAATAAAATTCACACCATCTTTTTCTAGAACTTGCATTTTTACTAATTTCAGAAACAGTTCTGTTTTGTGTATTGAAAATGGAATAATTGATTATTTCGTTGGAGGACAAGAGCGTTTGTTTATAAGAGTTTAATTCCTTAAATATTTTGATAGTTTCAACATCATTATTTTGGTGTTTTGCGGCTATAAAAGCATTTGACATTTTTTTTGTAGGAATAGAATGGTTTTTTAGTTGATTTAATGTCTTTTTTTCGGTTATGGTGTTTGAAACTATATGTCTCAGTTTGTTAATTTTTTTTGCTATCATAGTTGAATAATAAAGGCAGCCTGAGTGAGAACTGCCCTTTTATAATTATTTCGAATAGCTTCCTAACTAAAACAGCTGCTTCAGATTATTTTCGCTCTAAGTTAACAATTTTTAAAGAAACACAAAGATTCGAGTAGCAAATTGTGAAATCGTATGTTCGTAAATCGTGGATAGTTTTTCAGTGTTCATTGTTCATTGTTCATTCCCAACTTCCCGAAATTCACAAGGCGCAACCTTTCTGCTGTAAAGGTTAATATCTTCGCGGAAGCTGATTATTATCATTTGCCTTCATAAAAATTTGACCTATCTTCACCACTTTAAATATCATCCTTATTAAATTTCAATTAATTATGAAAAGATTAGAAAACAAAGTGGTAATTATCACCGGATCAGCAAAAGGCATGGGCAAAGAAACGGCATTGTTATTTGCGGAAGAAGGTGCAAAAGTGGTCGTTGCAGACTTCGATGAAAAAGGAGGACGCGCAGTGGTGGACGAAATCAACGCAAATGGGGGCACTGCCGCGTATTGCATGGTCGACATATCGGATTCCGTTCAAGTACAAGAAATGATAAAGTTTACGGTGACTACTTACGGCCGTTTGGACTGTGCAGTGAATAATGCCGCATTAAAACCGGACAACAACACTTTTGAAGATTTGGATGAGGAATATTGGGACCGTTTGCAGGCTGTTGACCTTAAAGGAACTGCCTTGTGTATGAAATACGAAATCCGGCAGTTTATGGCGCAAGGTGGCGGAGGTGCGATTGTCAATATTTCGTCGATAAACGCATTCAAACCCACTACGGGAAATCCGGCGTATCAGGCTTTCAAACACGGTGTGGAAGGATTGACCAAAGCAGCAGCCTACGAATATGGCGTGAAAGGCATCCGCATCAATTCGGTAGCACCGGGCGCCATTCGCACTCCGATGTTGGCATCCGCGCTGGAAAGCATGGGAATGGAAGAAAAAGACATCGTCCCGACCATGAGTTTGATCGGCCGTTTGGGCGAACCACGGGAAGTGGCATACGGTTCGCTCTTTCTCTGTTCGGATGAAGCCAGTTATGTGCACGGAACCGTACTGCACGTAGGCGGTGGGTTTGAGTTGCTCTAACCATGAATCAAGGTGGAGAGGTTTGGAGGAAGTGCATTCGATAGCATTTCATTTTTATCGAAGCGTGTAACGAAATCCGAGAAATCCTCTGATTCCCTGATTGGGTGCGTACATATATTCCGGATCAAATTTTAATCCATAAGGATTGTCGGGCATTACCACAGGCTGTCCGTTCGGGTCAAAAACCACCGATTTATCGAAAGGGTCGTCCGTGCGGGCAATGAGAAACGGGTTGCTTTTGGCGGGCGTCCAGTTCAACAGGTTTTTTACACCGCCGTAAAGTTCAAATCCACCTCGAAGTGTTTTGGTAAGCTGAATGTTTTGAACGCTCCACCAAGGGGAATATTCACGTCGCGGATCGTTTTCACTGATTAGCGGCAGCCGCATGGGACTGTAAATGTTGCCTGTATAATCGACAGTCAATGCCCAATCGGGAAAGGTATAGCCCACATTCCACACCCCCGAAAAGCGTTCGGAAAACAGTTCTCGCTCTTTTATGCCGTTTTCAACACTGTGTACGTCCATCAGCGTTCCTCCCACTCCTATGGAAATTCCGTGTGTGGTAACGATGTCCACATTGAGTGAAACACCTTGTGACACGGCATGACCATTGAGATTGTCGTAAATAATTTGGGTAGGATTTGTCTCGTAGTCGGGAATGATTTTATTAAAAAAGTGCGTGTAAAAAACAGAAGCATCCAACGCGATGGACGTTCCGTTTTGCGCATGTAATTTTTTGACGTAATTGACATTGGCATTCCATGAGGTTTCAGGTTGCAAATCGGCTAAGAAAACAACTTCACGGGAACCGGTCAGTGCGGCGTGATCTTCGGTAAAAACGGAGGCGACCCGATAGCCGTTTCCGATGCTGAACCGCAAAATATCCTTTTGACCGGAAGACACCCATTTATAATTGAGGCGCGGACTGAAAATACTTCCGTGTACTGAATTGTAATCGTAACGCATCCCGAGTAGCAAGGTGTTTGCTTCGTCCACTTTAATTTCATCCTGAACAAACACTCCCGGCAAGTGCATGTGAGACGATTTGTTGATTGTTATATCATCTGCAGCAGCCGTGGCGGGTGTATTGTCGTCGTAATAGGTGTACCGATAAGCCAGACCCGTCAACATTTGGTGTTTTCCCAACGTTTTACTCCACGTCAACTGACCGAAGCCGATTTTTTGATCGGCGAGGAACATTTCATCACCATAAGCTGAATTTTGGTGATGCCCGTTGGCACTAAATTGAAGCAATATTTTTTCGTCCAAAGGCAATTGATACGTTCCGAACACTTCCCAGCGACCGGTGTAAATGCTTTCGCCATAAACTTCATCACCGCCTCTGTGTCGTTTTTTCCAATCCATTTCACCACCCCACCGATCTTCATAAACGGCACGTGCCGCGAATGAAAAAATGCGATTGTCCGGACGCCTGAAACTCCATTTGTTAAATAACGAAATTCGGTGTTGCAGCGTCACATCCGTAAAACCGTCGTCGTTATTGTCTATGGGAATCGAATAATTAAAATAGTTTAAACCTAGTAACGATTGGGCATTTTTTCCTGCTTTAAATCTCCCTGCCAAATCGGTATGGAATTCGCCCCAAGTTGTTCCATAAACGTCAGCGGAAAAAGCAGGCGCATTGTCCGGGTTTTTAGTGATTATATTGATTAATCCGCCCACGGCTTCACTTCCGTAAAGTGTTGATGCGGGACCTTTTACAATTTCCACCCGTTCAATCAAAGCTTGTGGAATTCCGCTTAATCCGTACACCGTAGAAAGTCCGCTGACAATGGGCATGCCGTCTATAAGAATCATAGTATAGGGACCTTCCAGTCCGTTGGTGTGAATATCGCCCGTATTGCATACACTGCAATTGATTTGAGGACGTATTCCGTTGATGTGTTGCAAGGCTTCAAAAACGGAAGGATTCGGGTTGCGTCTGAAAAACTTGGAAGTGTACACCTCCACCGGAACCGGACTTTCCAATTTGGAAACTTCGCGCATCGTCCCGGAAATCACTACCGCATCCAGTGAATCGTCGGTTGCAATCAGGTCAAAATCAAGTTCAACGTGTGCAGCAATCTCTATTTTTTTTTGTTGGGCTTCATAACCGATGGCAGAAACGACTACCGTATAATTCCCTTCCGGAATGTTGCTGAGGAGATACTTTCCTTCCAAATCCGAAGAAGTTCCATAATGGGTGGCTTTTAAATAAACGTTGACAAATTCCACGGGCTTGCCTTCGGATGTAATCTTTCCTGAAAGGGAGTAGGTTTGTGCGATGCTTTGATACGACGTTAGCATTCCGATAATGCCGAATAATGCGTAAAACAATTGACTTCTTAATGTGTTCATACTTTAATATTTCAATCGCAAAACTATAAAGTTTTATTAATCTAACAAAGAATTTAAAGACAAAAATAATTTTGTTGGAGAAAGCCGTTTGAATGCTTATTTTTGTGGTATGAACTCATTGGTAGAAGAAAATTATTTAAAAGCATTGTTTACGTTGTCCCAAGACAATAACGGCGAAGTCAGTGTCAATGATTTGTCAAAGCATTTGGATATCAAAATGCCGACCGTAACCAACATGATGAAAAAATTGGCGGCTAAGAAATTGGTACATTACGAGAGTTACAAGCCGTTGCGTCTTACAGAAAAAGGTAAGAAAGAAGCAGCTTTGGTTATCCGCAAGCACCGATTGACTGAAATGTATTTGGTAGAAAAGATGGGATTTGGCTGGGATGAAGTTCATGAAATCGCCGAACAAATAGAACACGTTCGCGCTCCGGAATTTTTTGCCAAAATGGATGAATTGCTCAATTATCCGAAAATTGATCCGCACGGATCTCCCATTCCGGATAAAGAAGGAAGAATTGAATGGAACGAATACAGCAAACTCAGTGATTGCAAAGAAGGGGATTCGGTTATTGTCACTGCGGTTATCAATACCTCCGACGAATTTTTGAAGTTTCTAAACAGCCGTGCCATTTCGCTGGGCGTCCGTATACGCGTGGAATATAAAGAGCCCTTTGACAATACCATGATTGTGAGCTATGGACAACATCCTCGTGAAGCCTTAAGTCACATTGTTTGTGAAAGCCTGTTGGTGGAAAAAATTTAATACTCTCCCCTCTTTTTACGGTTCACCTTTCTTTTTACTGTTCACCTTTAAAATCACATATGATTTTCAGAGGATTAGGTAGCTAATCACAACTTACAGAAGTTATATGTAACAGTTTTTGTTACATTAATAAAAAAGATGTATCTTTGCACCTTATGAACAACACAAGATTTGCAACCATTATTCATATTTTAACGCTTTTGGCGAAACACCCCGACCAATGGCTCAGCTCGGATTGGATTGGCGAAAGCATTGCCATCAATCCGGTGATGGTACGTAAAGAACTCGCTTTATTACACAAAATGGGCTGGATAACCAGTAAAAAAGGAAAAGATGGCGGCTCCCAACTCAATGTGTCCAGCTGTGAAATTTCTATGGCCGATGTGTATAATGCAGTTAAAAACAGCAATGTGTTGGGAAAGAAAAATAATTGCCCGGACATTCAATGTCCTGTCGGGAAACAAATCAACCGTGAACTTGAAAAACTTTTTGACGAAACCGATGCAATCTTGATCGGCGCACTTGAAAAAAAATCTTTAAAAGCATTCGTATCACAATTTAATTAATTTTTTTACTCATAATTGTAACAACGTTTATTACATATAAAAACACAAACAGTATGAAAGTAGCAATTATCGGAGCCACAGGATTTGTAGGTTCTAAATTGGTAGATGAAGCCTTAGCAAGAGGATTGATAGTGACGGCAATCTCCAGAGACACTTCCAAAATTACGGACGATCGGGTTTCGAAGGTGTCCGTAGATGTCACCGATGTAGACAAACTTACAGAAGTATTAAAAGGACATGACACGGTTATCAGTGCTTTTAATGCAGGCTGGAAAAATCCGAATATATATGATGATTTTATCGTAGGCGCTAAGGCGATTCAAAATGCGGTTAAAAATGCCGGAATTAATCGATTAATCGTCGTGGGTGGTGCAGGAAGTCTTTATGTTTCTGAAGATACGCAACTGATTGACACCCCAGATTTTCCTGAAGATATCAAACCCGGAGCGCTTGCGGCACGCGATTATTTTAACCTTTTAAAAGAAGAAAAAGATTTAAACTGGGCATTTTTCAGTCCGGCTATTGAAATGCATCCCGGAATTGCCACTGGAAAAACTGGAAACTATCGACTAGGTAAAACCACGCCGGTTTTTGACGCGAATATCGTTTCACGCATGTCGGTAGAAGACGTGGCGGTCGTATTGTTAGACGAAACTGAAAATCCAAAACATCATCAAGAACAATTTACAGCAGCTTATTAATCATTAAAAAAGATAATTATGAAACAAAAAAATATTGATCTCGGCTTATTGATATTTCGTATAACTCTTGGAATTTTAATGTTTATGCACGGTTTCCACAAGTTGATAAATGGGGTGGAACCTATAAAAGGCATGTTAGCCGAATTTGGGCTTCCTTCATTTTTAGCTTACGGCGTCCATTTGGGTGAGACCATTGCACCTTTATTCATTATTTTTGGATTTAGAACGCGATTAGCAGCCTTTGCATTAACCTTTGTTATGATTGTCGCTTTTTTAATGGTCCATACTCAGGATTTATTGGCAATCACCGGTACAGGTGCATGGGCGCATGAAGGAATTGCACTGTTTCTCCTTGGCGGATTGGGATTGATTTTCACCGGTGCAGGAAAATATGCCCTTTCGTACAAACACGCTTTAGATTAAATAAACAATCATTAAAATTGAACATATAAAACATAAAAAAAATAACAATTGGAAAAACTGATTTAAAAATAGCTCCTTTTAACTTAGGGGGAAATGTATTTGGCTGGACGGCTGATGAAAAAAAATCTTTTGAATTGCTCGATACTTTCATCGAGGAGGGTTTTAATTTTATCGACACTGCCGATATGTATTCGTATTGGATAGACGGTGGTTCCGGCGGACAATCGGAGACCATTATCGGAAACTGGATGAAAGCTCGTGGCAATCGTGACCAAGTAATTCTCGCCACAAAAGGAGGCGGAGCGACAGGCGTCAATGAAATCGATGCCAGTCTAACGCATCTTTTAAAAAGCATCGATAATTCTCTAAAACGTTTGCAGACAGATTATATCGATTTATACTACCTGCATTACGACGACAACAAAACTCCTGTGGAAGAAACCTTGACCACTTTGGATGAAATGGTAAAAGCAGGAAAAGTCCGACACATCGCCGTTTCGAATATTTCACCGGAGCGTTTAAAAGAATCCTTGGAATTTTCGGAGCAAAACAGCCTATCAAAATATCAAGCTTTGCAACCGCTTTATAATTTGATAGAACGCGAAACCTACGAAACCGATTATGCGCCTATTGCAGCAGAACACAATTTGTCGGTTTTTCCATATTCCGCTCTGGCTTCCGGATTTTTAACGGGAAAATACCGATCGGAAGACGATTTGAATAAAAGTCCGAGAGGGCAAGGCTTGGCAAAATATATAAACAATCAGGGATTAAAAGTTTTAAATGCTTTAGACCAAACAGCACAAAAACACAATACCACAATGGCTGCTGTAGCTTTGGCTTGGTTGCCTACACGCGAACAAGTACATGCGCCTATTGCAAGTGCATCTGATAAGACCCAATTACTTCAAATTCTTCAATCTGTATCGCTGAAATTGGACAAAGAAGATTTGGAATTATTGAACATGGTTAGTAAATAATGATTAATTTTAGAGAAAAATATGAAAATAGAAATATGGAGTGACGTTATGTGTCCGTTTTGCTATATCGGAAAACGAAATTTTGAAACGGCCTTGTCACAATTTGAACATAAAGATGCGATAGAAATTGAATGGAAGAGTTACCAACTGGATCCTTCTCTTCCGGAAGTCGCTAAGGAAAGTTATAGAGATTATTTGGTGAAAATCAAAGGAATGTCACCGGAACAAGTGGACGGCATGACTGACAATGTGACCCAAATGGCAAAAGATGTAGGATTGGATTATGACTTTAGCAAAATGGTTATGGTCAATTCATTAAAAGCCCATCAACTGATTCAATATGCAAAGACTCAAAACCTCGGTGATGAAATGGAAGAGCGTTTGTTTCATGCTTTTTTCACTGAAGGAAAAAACATTGCCGACCTTCCTACCTTAACCGCGTTGGGCAAAGACATCGGTTTGGATGAAGCGGCATTGCAAGAGGCTTTTACGAATAAAAAATATCAAGATTTGATGACTCAAGACATTCAAGAAGGCCAAAATATTGGCGTACGAGGCGTTCCATTTTTTGTATTTGACAGAAAATATGGCGTTTCAGGTGCACAAGCGCCTCAGGCTTTTTTAGAGACCTTGTCAAAATCATTTGCTGAATGGAGAGAAAAAAATCCTGAAATCAAATTGGAAATGACTCAGGGGCAAAGCTGTGATGTGGACGGCACTTGCAACTAAAAAATATATAAGTTATAAAAAAAACACCGAGAGCAGTAGTAGATGAAATGTTCGCCGCCTTTGAAGCCGGCGATATCGATGGCGTTGTTGCCACAGTATCTGATGATACGTTGTGGATTTATCACGGAACTCAAGTGATTCCTCCCAACGAATTTCGCAACAAAGAAAGGGTTCGCAAGTTTTTCACGAGTATTCTCTGGGGAACTGATGTACTCAAATTTGAACGTGAACAATATATTGAACAAGACAATGTCGTGGTCGTTCTCGGTAATGAACACCAACGGGTGAAAAAATCAGGCAAAGAACTCAAGCAAAAATGGGTTCAGATTTATACGGTAGAAAACGAATTGATTACACATATGGAGGAATTCGCCACTTCGGAAGTCGTGAAACCGTAAACTGAAATTGAAATTAGTAAATTGTAAGAGATTGTGGGAGTTTATACTGCTGCAATCTCTTTTTTGTGAAAGCCGCAATAGCTGGTTTCCAACTTATAAAACAGTGCAAATCCCAATTACTCATTGTGATATTTTATAGGTTTTGCCGGGATTCCTACTGCCGTACAATTTGGTGGTAAAGATTTACTGACAACTGCTCCTGCTCCAACGATGGTATTGTCTCCCAACGTTAATTGATTAATAATTTTTGCTCCTGTACCTACATAAACTTTCTTTTTGATATGTACTTCTCCGGATATATTTACGCTTGGCATAAATGAAGCAAAATCCTCAATTATGGTATCATGACCTACCGTACAAGATAAATTCAGTGTAACAAACTCACCTATAGCAATGTTACAGGTTATAACATTGCCGGCTCAAACAATCGTTCCTTTCCCAATTCGCACATCGTCTTTCCCGATAAGGACATTCGGATGAATTATAATTGGAAATTTAAAATTTTGAGAAGCCAATCTTTTAACAATTTGAGATTTTGTCTTAGGCACCCCAACCCCTAATGCGATATTTAACGCGTTTTCAGTTTTCATTAAATCGTCAATAGTCCCTAGATACGGTACCCCGTTTATCATATCGGGTAATTAAGTATTATCATCATAAAATCCCAAAATGTTGTATGTGTTTTCTTTTTCGTTAATTTGGTCAATTAACATTTTTACTCTCTACCAAAACCACCGGCTCCGACAATTACAATATCTTGCATACTATTCATTTTAAAAACTTAATTTATTGACAAAACCCACCAATCTCCAAATTCAATCTTATTAAGTTAAAAGTACTATCTTCAAAACAATTGACAAGAAGAATTTTTTGGTGTTTAAAAATCGGGCGCTCGACGACACCTTTTTAAAAGTATCTCATTAACAACTCACCATCCCTTCTTCCACCGAATAGCAAAACAACAATCCGGTTTTTAACTTAAAATAGTGCACCTCGCGCCTATCCTATCTTACAGCAGCAGCGTGAGTATCAAGGGCTTTCAATTTAAATTTAAAAAAACTACTGTGCTATGTAATTTTTATATATTTTCTGCACTTCAAAAAAAGTTGTCATGCCGCGTAACTTATTGTTTTATTATATTTTACTGAAGTCAATAATTATGTTGCAGATGGTTTTTCCTTATTAAAAATAAATTATTTTTGCTTCAAACCGATTTTATATGCTAGGAGCTATTCTTACAGGAGTTATTTTCGCCCTTGTGCTTGTTTTTTTCGGGAGGTTTTTAAAACGGCGTTTAGCTATTTTGTTTGCTGCCGTTCCCTTGGGTCTTTTTCTGTATTTTTCACAGTACATCAAACCCATTGCCAATGGCGATATCATCACTCAAAGTGTTTCTTGGCTGCCGTCTTTCGGAATCAATCTCGATTTCACCTTAGACGGGCTGTCGTTGATGTTTTCCTTGCTCATTACCGGCATTGGATTTTTAGTTTTTCTCTATGCGTCCGAATACCTCAAAGGTCACCAGTATTTGGATCGTTTTTACGGATACCTCGGATTGTTTATGGCGGCGATGCTCGGTGTGGTTTTGTCCGACAATGTGGTGACCTTATTTCTCTTTTGGGAGATCACCAGCATCAGTTCATTTTTCCTCATCGGATTTAACAACAATGACAAAGCATCACGTAAATCTGCAATTACGGCATTGTCCCTCACCGGATTCGGCGGGGTGCTCTTTCTCGGATTCTCACTTATTTTAGGAAGCATTGCAGGAACCTACAGCATTACGGAAATGTTGAATGCCAAAGAACTCATTGTGCAAAGCGACTATTACATTCCGATTATTATCCTTTTGTTCGGAGCAGCCTTTACAAAGTCGGCACAATTTCCCTTTCATTTTTGGCTTCCGGGAGCCATGCGCGCGCCCACACCGGTCTCGACCTATTTACACTCGGCAACGATGGTCAAAGCCGGTGTTTATTTGTTAATGCGTTTTACCCCGGTGTTGGGAGGACCGGATAGTTGGCATTACACCTTGCTCGCCGTCGGAGGAGTGACCATGGTTTATGCCGCTGTTCAAATTGTATCAAAAACAGATTTAAAAGCCATCCTCGCCTACTCTACCATTTCGGCTTTGGGGGTGATGATCTTTCTCACCGGATTGGGTACGAACAAAGCCATTCTCGCAGCAAGCGTTTTTATTCTCGTCCACGCTTTGTACAAAGCCACCTTATTCTTAATTACCGGAATTATTGACCATAAAACCCATACGCGCGACATCCGAAAATTATCCGGATTGCGAAAAGTAATGCTCCCTATTGCCATCATCGGTCTTCTTGCTGCCTTGTCCAATGGAGGCGTTCCTCCGACATTCGGATTTCTCGGAAAAGATTTAATTTACGAAGCGGCTTTAGAATCCGAAAGATGGAATTGGTTGTTGACCGGCGCTTCGGTTTTTACAAATATTTTGTTGTTCTACGGTGGGTTTCAAGTGGGAGTCAAACCGTTTATCGGCGATTTGCCTGCGAAGTATGAAAAAATAACCATGCCCAAACCCCAATTGTGGATTCCGCCGGCAATCCTTGCACTCTTAAGCATTGTAATTGGAATTTTTCCGCTTTTAATACAAGACAGTTTGGTCGTTCCCACATTAAACGCCTTGCACGTATTGGAAGATGAACTTCATTTAAAATTATGGCACGGATTTAATTTGGTGTTGGGACTGAGCATGCTCACCATCCTGATTGGATTGCTAATTTATTTCAAAATGCAACCCTCTGACAAACGGACGGCACTTTTTACCAAGTACGAACCCCTTTCACCCAAAGCAGTCATTTTAAAAGGAGGATTTTATTTTAAGAAATTTTCCTTCAAATGGACCAATTTCTTTCAGAACGGCTATTTACGCAATTACATTAACACCATTTTGCTCTTTTTAGTGTTCTTATTGGGCTTTTTGTTGATTTCGCACATCCAATTAAAAATGAATTTTGATGCGATGACCGACATTACTTTTCCGGAATTGGCAACGTTGATTATTTTAATTATCAGTGTGTNNTTGTTTGCGGTTATTACCCAATCGCGATTGGCTGCCGTTGCCGCTTTGGGAATCGTCGGTCTGTCCATCAGTCTTATCTTCTTATTTTACAGTGCTCCGGATTTGGCAATGACTCAATTCTCCATCGACACCCTGACGATGATTCTCTTTGTTTTGGTACTGTATCGTTTGCCGAAATACCTCAACCTGACCAATCCGCGAAACCGAATCAAGGACGTTATTATAGCGACCACTTTCGGAACGTTAATAGCGCTTTTGGCTCTTGAAGTATGGCAAGTGACTAACAACAATGAAGTCAGCCGATTTTATGCAGAACACGCGTATACCTTGGCGAAAGGGAAAAACGTAGTAAACGTGATTCTCGTTGATTTCAGAGGCATTGATACGCTTATGGAGTCGGTGGTGCTGACCGTTGCCGCCATCGGCGTTTTTTCATTATTAAAATTAAGATTACATCAAAAAGATTAACCTATGAATACCATCGTATTACGAACCGCTTCCAATTATTTGTTGCCCTTGTTGCTTTTGTTTTCCATTTTCATTCTCTTGCGCGGACACAATCTTCCCGGAGGCGGATTTATCGGCGGGTTGATTGCGGCAATTGCCTTTGTTTTACACGCTTTTGCCAACGGGCTGAACAGGACGAAGAAATTAATAAAAGTTCACCCGGGGTTTATTATGCCATTCGGATTGGCCGTCTCTTTTTTAAGTGCGCTGGTTCCTCTTTTAAGCAATGCCCCTTTTATGACGGGAATTTGGGCGTCCGATCCCATTCCGGTAATCGGACATATCGGATCTACTTTGTTTTTCGATCTCGGAATTTACATTACCGTGCTCGGAGTGACCTTAACCATTATATTCACCATTTCAGAAGCCGCATAAATTATGGAATTGATACTAGCAATCGTAGTTGGACTTTTATATGCATCGGGAATTTATATGATGCTCAGACGAAGCCTCGTCAAACTTATCATCGGATTGATTTTGCTCGGTAACGGCGCCAATTTGCTGATTTTCCTGTTGGGAGGAATTACCAAAGGATCTCCGGCGATTATTGCACCGGATCAACAGATGCTGACAGAAATTTATGCCGACCCCATTCCGCAAGCGTTAATATTAACCGCCATTGTCATTAGTTTTGGGTTACAGGCATTTGCTATTGTACTTATAAAAAGAGCGTATATCGTGGCAAAAACCGATGACTTATATCAAATGAATTCAACAGATGTGTACTCATGAATGATATCATTTTATTTCCGATAATAAACCAATTGTTTTTTGCCATCGTCACCCTGTTCTTGTGGCGATACAGTCGCTGGCAAAAAGCTATCAGTGTGGTGGGAAACCTCATCGGATTTGTTATTGCCATTGTCTTTTTGCTGACGGTGTGGGATGAAGGCATCCTCACCTATAATGCAGGAAATTGGGCAGCTCCCTTGGGAATTACATTTGTGGGCGATATGCTTGCCGCTACCTTAATCCTGTTGACTTCCATTTGCGGAATGGCTGTTTCCATGTATTCTGCCGGAAGCATGGATCGCGACCGCTTGAGTTTTGGATATTATCCCATTTTTCATTTTTTATTACTCGGTTTAAACGGGGCTTTCCTTACGGGCGATGTGTTTAACCTTTACGTCTGGTTTGAAATGATTATCATCAGTTCGTTTGTCATGATTACCTTAGGAGGCGAAAAACGACAATTGGAAGGCGCCATAAAATATTTCACGCTAAATGTTTTTGCATCGGTTATATTTTTAACTGCCATTGCCGTATTATACGGATTGACCGGCTCGCTCAACATGGCCGATCTCTCATTAAAAGTAGCACAAATAGAAAACAAAGGATTGGTGGAGATTACCGGCTTGTTGTTTTTGATAGGTTTTGGGATTAAAGCCGCCGTATTCCCTATGTATTTTTGGTTGCCCGCCTCTTACCACACGCCTCCAGCTGCTATTTCTGCAATCTTTGGAGGATTGTTGACCAAATTGGGCGTTTACGCATTGGTTCGAACCTTTACGCTTATTTTCTTTGACATTGAATTTTTAAACACGGTAATTTTGGTCTTAGGAGGCCTCACCCTTTTTAGTGGTGCCTTGGGAGCATTAATCCAAAACAACATCACCAAAATGTTTTCTTACCTCATCATTTGTCATATCGGATATATGATTATCGGACTCGGACTTCATACGGAACTGGCAATTGCAGGAGTCGTATTTTATCTGGTTCACGACATTATTGTCAAATCCAATGTGTTTATGATCAGCGGTCTGATATATAAACTGAAAGGAACCTACAGTATGCGTGATTTGGGGGGGATGTATGCAAAGCATCCTTTGCTCTCGTTGATTATGGCAATTTCGTTTTTCTCTTTGGTGGGAATTCCGCCGCTTTCCGGATTTTGGCCTAAAATTGCTTTTATTTCCGAAAGTTTAAAAACCAAAGGAGGCGGTTGGTTAATTGCCGCAATTCTGTTTGGAACGTTTATGACGTTGTACATCATTGCCAGAATGTGGGCACAAGTTTTTTGGAAAGCCCGTCCCGAAGTAAAAATAAGAGAATCTTTTTTGTATTTTAAAGACCACCGACTGCTTCACAAAATAGAAATGATTGTCCCCATTGTCGGATTGACAATTATCACCTTAATGATTGGGTTTGGAGCAGAAAAAGTTCAACAATTGGCGCTGGTTGTCAGTGACCAATTAATTAACAAACAGCACTATATAAATGCTGTATTAGGAAAATAAATAACACAGCTTATGAAAAGTTCCATATTTCTTAACAATGTCTTACTGATGTTGATGTGGGTCATCCTGACGGGCGATTCCACCTTTGCCAATTTCACGTTTGGATTTTTATTGAGCTTCGTAATTCTCAGAATCATCACTGTCAATCGGGAAGACACCAAGTATTTTCGATTGGTTCCCAGAGTCATTGCATTTATTTTATTTTTTATTTACGAATTGGTACTGGCCAATTTACAGGCCGCTTATTTTGTAATTGTCTCACACAAGAATTTAAAACCCGGAATTGTCGGCGTCCCCTTGGATGCGAAATCCGATATCGAGATTACGTTTCTCACCAATTTGGTTTCCTTGACTCCCGGAACTTTGAGCATTGACGTTTCCAACGACCGCAAAGTATTGTATGTGTATTCGATGCATATAAAAGACAGAGACCAGTTCGTAAAGAACATCAAAAACGGATTTGAAAAACGAATTTTGAACATTACACGATGACCTTAAATTTTTATCTTACATATATACTTTTACCCATTCTGATCATTTCGGTCATCCTGATATTTATCCGATTTTTAAAAGGACCGAGCATTGCAGACCGGGTAATCGCCATCGACTTAATGGTGACCTGTTCCATTGGGATTATTGCTTTTGTCAGTATTATTTCCCATCAACCGACATTTCTCGATATCACGATGATTATCGCGCTTATCGGGTTTTTAAGCATCGTAGCTTTTTCATATTACTTAGAAAAAAGAAATAAAAATGATTGATATAATAATTGGTTTTTTAGCGACTATCGGCGTCATGTTTATCTTTCTGGCAGCTGTCGGATTTATCCGGATGCCCGATACGTATCTCAGAATGTGTGTAACAACCAAAGCTTCCACGCTCGGATCGGGACTCATCTTGCTGTCTGCTGCCGTTTTTTTTGGCGAAAACGGCGTCATTTCACGTGTTATTGCAATCATTCTCTTTTTATTTTTAACTGTACCGGTCGGGGCGCATCTGATTGCACGAGTGTCATATTTTATTGGGGTACAACTTTGGAAAGGCACCATTATGGACGAGTTAAAAGGTAAATACGACAAACAATCACACGAGCTGCACAGTGAACGTGAATTAAAAAAATAACACGCGGTATACTCTTAAGGTATTGCTTTGTTATTTCACATTCTGAAAAATATACACTTCGGTTGCACCGCGTCCGTATTTTTGATAGTCCGCATCGTAATATGTTATGTTGTCGTAGCGTCTGAATAAAGCTTCTAAGGATGCACGAAGCACCCCTTCACCCACACCGTGAATAAAAACAACCCGTTGGATCCGTTTGGCAATGGCATATTCAAGTTGCCGTTCGGCAGTGTCCAACTGGATATTAAGCATGTCGTGACTTTCCATATATTTGGTGTGCTTTACCAATTGCCCGATGTGTAAATCGACTTCCATTACCGGGAGTTGCTTTTTTGTCTTCGTTTCTATTTTTTGAACTTGTTTCTTGGCATCGCCTTTGTCAGTAATCACCTTGTCAACATCCATTCGAACCATATCGTATTTGGAAATTTCAGAATCAATTTTTATGAGTTCGCGCTCGTCAAACTCCATAAATAAGCCATCCGGCGTTTCAATGGTAACAACATTCCCTTTTTTATGAACAACATGACCTTTAATATCCTCATCTAAAACGATTACATACGAACCTATTTTCATTTTTCAATTGCAATTTTTAAAAGAACAGTAATTATAACATCAATAATCAATGAGTTTGATAAACAACAATTTAGTTGATAAAATTTTTCATCTTATCTTACAGATTTACATTTTATTTAGTAATTTTGCATTCTATTAAAAAGGTAAAAGCATTTCCCCACGATGTTTTTTAAATATCATCTTATTATGAAAAGCAATTTACTTTTAATTTCGTTATTATTCTCCCCTTTTGTTATTTATTCGCAACTTTCGGTAAAACCGGCAGGCACGTCAGATACGTATATTTATGTAAAAGACGAATTGCTGTTTGTCAAAGAGGATATTCACTTAGAGTCCAATCCTACGGCAACGACAAACGCCAGTATTTATTTGAGGGATGGCGGTCAATTGCTGCAAGAAGGCGCTGTTTCTAACAATTCGGGAGATGGTTTTCTTTCCGTGATACAAACGACAAATCCAACAAACGCCTATGCATATTACTATTGGGGAGCGATGGTAGGAAATCCCGCTTTGGGTGGCGGTACTCCGGGAAATAAAAATTTCGGAGTGGGGAACATTTACCAACCGTTAAACGGTCCTCTTGGAATTGTGGCCCAACCTGCTGCAACGACTACCGCAAGAGAAGGAATTATCAATCCGCTAACCATATCCACACGGTGGCTCTATCATCATATGACACCGGGAACAGAAGCAGCCGGCGCATACACCCGTATGAATACGAATTATTCGTTGCAACCCGGATTTGGTTTTACCATGAAAGGTGTAGGCATTCCTTCTTCGGGCATGGGACATGAACAGATGTATGAATTTCGCGGACGTCCGCACAGCGGAGACTTTCAAATTCCCGTACTTTCAGAAGATGTAAATGGAGAAGCGATGATGACCTTGGCAGGGAATCCTTATCCTTCTGCATTAGATTTAAACAGAGTATGGTTTGACCCCGACAATTCAGGGAAAATCAAACAAATTCTCTTTTACGATGAAGATCGGAGCGCTATGAATCACACGTATTCAGGAAAACCTTACGGCTACGGAATATGGGTGCCGGGCATTGATGCCGACTTAGACGGACTTCCCGGGGATGCCACCTATAATCCGGGATTATACACTTCCGCGCCTTTTTTTATTTACAATGAAGGTGGATCTACAGGCGGCGGAAGCGTGGGAACGGGTGCATTCAGAACACCGCGTTTGGCGGCAATTGGTCAAGGGTTTATGTTGGTGGGAACAGCAGAAGGAACAACGCCTGACTATGTGACCATCAAAAATTCGCATCGCCGTTTTATAAGAGATAATTCGCTGGTGATGCACAAAAGCGCAAACTCCACCGTTCATGAAGAATTAGCAAGAGCACCAAAAGAC
>LSQX01138688.1_pt2 | contig 25426 bp, 24 predicted proteins | sample 654561 | NCBI WGS metagenome assembly LSQX01 (sample SAMN04489861, study PRJNA283612) | anaerobic digester metagenome | isolation source: 4 biogas reactors fed with cattle manure at either 37C or 55C with and... | place: Denmark: Kongens Lyngby | collected 2014 | reverse complement strand
GGGGGCGTATTTCAATGTTTCGCGTTTTAAAAAAAGAATATATAACTATTGCCGTTGTTATAATCATTACTGCTGTAATCGGTCTAATTGTTCGATTCAGCCAGCCGGGGATCGAGATCGTTTATCCCGAAAAAGAGACGGTTTTAGCTGCCGAAGATTTTGTGATCGAAACTGACGAGGGTGACATCATCATCGGTGACTCATCCTGGGATCAGGTGACTGCTATCTTCCCCGATGGTGAAATGCTGGGGTTAAGTACCATTTATCGTCCGGCAGGGAGTTACTGTCTTTTTCAATTTACCGAGGATGAAAATATACTAAACCGCATGCATATTGATACAGACTATTTCACCACCAGCCGCGGCGTTAAAGTGGGAGACCCTGTCTCAGCCCTGGAAAAACAGTACGGTCCTGATTATGCCACGGTAAAAAGCAAAGACAGAACTGATTATTTTGAAATGATTTATGGCGGAGAGAATAATATCGTCTTTCAGATCCAGAATAATAAAGTAGCCAAGATTATACTGCAGCATGAAATTTCCCTATAAATAACTCCCTTTGTAGTTGACTGCTATGAAACACTGGTATAATATATTATAAAATATGAAGCTTTATTATCTCTTATCCAGAGTGGCTGAGGGACTGGCCCGATGAAGCCCGGCAACCAGCTTTGAAAAGCACGGTGCTAATTCCTGCAGATTAGTAGTCTGGCAGATAAGAGCAAGATTGATTTCTTGCCTCTTTGTGTCAGACAAAGAGGTTTATTTTTTCCCTGGGAGGTTTAGCTTTGATTGAAATTTCTAATCTTACTAAGATTTATAAAACCCCATCCCATGATGTTCTAGCTTTAGACAAAGTCAGCCTGAAAGTAAACAAGGGTGAAATCTTTGGTATTATCGGACTTAGCGGTGCGGGGAAAAGCACTCTGATCAGATGTATCAACATGCTGGAGAAGCCAACAGAAGGTTCCATAATTGTTGACGGACAGGTTATTACCGCACTGGATAAAAATGAGCTGCGCGGTTCCCGGCAAAAAATAGGTATGATTTTTCAGCAGTTTAATCTTTTATCTTCCCGTAATGTTTTTGATAATATTATGTTTCCCTTGGAAATCAGCAAAGTACCAGTGAATGAAGCTAAAAAAAGAGTTTCTGAACTGCTTGAAATTGTTGGATTAACTGATAAAGCCCTGGTATATCCGGATCAACTCAGCGGCGGACAAAAGCAGCGGGTGGGTATTGCCCGGGCACTGGCCAATCGGCCTAAGCTCCTATTATCTGATGAAGCTACTTCTGCCCTGGACCCCCAGACTACAAAGTCAATACTAAGGCTTTTAAAGGATATCAATGCCAGACTTAATCTGACGATTTTGCTGATCACCCACGATATGAATGTTATCAAACAGGTATGTGATCGGGTGGCTGTAATAGATAATTCCCGCATAGTGGAAGTCGGAGATGTTTTAAAAATATTCTCCAATCCCGGAACTCCAACCTCCAGGAGTTTTATAAATTCCATTGTCAAGCAGGAGATCCCGGAGGAATTGCTGCAAAACAATGGCCGCGGCCAGTTGATAAGAGTGTCTTTTATTGGGGATTCAGCCGGAGAGCCTATTATCTCTTCTATGATCAAGGTTTTTGATGTAAAAGCCAATATTATCTACGGTAACATCGACCGGGTCAAAGATACTCCCTTTGGCAACCTGGTATTGGAACTGACCGGAGCTGATGCGGACATAAAGGAAGCAATAAAATTCTTGCATGAACAAGGTCTGGAAATAGAGGTGCTGCATAATGTTTGATTTGATAACTGCCATTGATCTCAATAGTTTTTTTGTTTCATATTTCGGGGATAATGCATGGATGCCCCAAAAATTATTAGTGGCCACATGGGAAACTATATATATGGTAGCGATCTCTACTTTCCTCAGTTATATATTTGGATTGGTTCTGGGAATCATCCTGGTGATCACATCGAAAAACCATATATCAGAGAATAAATCGGTGAACTCTGTATTGGGTTCCATCGTTAATGCCACCCGTTCCATACCGTTTATTATCTTTTTGATTTTGGTGATACCCCTGACTCGAATTTTGGTAGGGACTTCAATCGGCACTGTTGCTTCCATCGTCCCCCTTACCCTGGCTGCCATACCTTTTGTTGCCCGACTGGTAGAAGCTTCCTTGAAAGAAATCGAATGGGGTTTGGTCGAGGCGGCCTTGTCCATGGGAGCTAATACCTGGGAAATTATAACCAAAGTACTTTTACCGGAAGCAAAACCTTCCATATTATTGGGAGTTGCTATAACTACAATTAATTTGATCGGCTACTCAGCAATGGCCGGAATCGTAGGGGGAGGTGGACTGGGAACACTGGCATATTATTATGGTTTTCAGCGCTATCAGTATTCGATAATGTGGATAACAGTAATCGTGCTGATCATCATGGTCCAGGCTATCCAAATGATTGGCGATAGACTGGCTAATCAGGCAAGTAATAAAGGGAGGTAGTGAAGAGTGAAGAAATATCTTGGATTGTTTTTATGTTTAGTTTTTCTGGGAGCTGTTCTGGCTGGCTGCGGCAACAATGCTGCGGATAATGGAGATAAAGAGCCCGCTGCCGGGAATACCGAAAAAACTCAACTGGTGGTTGGTGCCACCGCTCAGCCCCATGCTGAGATCCTGGAACAGATTGTTCCTATATTAGCCGAAGAAGGCATTGAACTAAAAGTTAATGTATTTACTGATTACGTACAATTAAACCCCGCCCTGGAGGAAGGGCAGATCGATGCTAACTTCTTCCAGCATGTCCCCTATCTGGATGATTACAATGCTAATAACAATGCTGACTTGGTTTGGACTGTAAAAGTACACAATGAACCAATGGGCGTTTATTCTAAGAAAATAACCGACATAAAAGATTTAGCTGAAGGAGCAACCGTTGGCATACCTAATGATGCCACCAATGGCGGCAGAGCATTGGCTGTTCTGGAAAAAGCCGGTATAATTAAATTAAAGGAAGGCGCCGGTGTTACTGCTACTGATGCAGACATCGTGGAAAACTCCAAAAATATTGAAGTTATCATGATGGATGCAGCAATGCTGCCCCGCACCTTGGATGATGCCGATATTTGCGTGATAAACAGCAACTATGCTTTGGAAGGCGGCTTGAATCCGATCAAAGATTCCATATTTATGGAAGATAAAGATTCTCCTTTTGCTAATATTATAGCCGTTAAAAAAGATAAAAAAGACGACCCGGCCATTCAAAAACTGGGTGCTGCATTAAACTCACCTGAAGTAAAGAAGTTTATTGAAGATACTTATGATGGAGCTTGCGTTCCTGCATTCTAAGTAAAAGAATTTAAGATAGTTAATCTAAGTGAATTAGCATACACAAAAAGCAGTTCTGTAATTAATAAAACAGAGCTGCTTTTAATTTTTACTGCTTTTATTTTTCCTTGCTGAGTAAATTGCCGTAACTGATGGGATCTGCATATTATTGTTAGAAAAAAAGAATCTATTCCCTCTCCTGCTATTTCTAAGTTATTTTGAGCCTATAGCGTATTCCGCGATATTGCAGCACAGGTCGCTGATTCTTTCCAGATTGCCTAAAAGATCAAGAAATATTGCGCCGTTATTGCCGTTACATATTCTTTCATTCAATCTTCTTATGTGGGCCCGCCGATATTCAGCCTGCATCATATCGATTATTTCTTCATTGCGGTTGACTTTTTCAGCTACAGTTTTATCTCGTGTCTCCAGGGTCTCTAAAGTTAATTGCAGAGTCTCTTTGGTCAGTTCAATCATCTGGTTTAGTTCATCTTTTGCTTCACCGGAAAAAGTCACGTGATGTCTGTCAGCATCATCTTTTAAATGCATGATATTTTCACAAAGGTCGGCAATACTTTCAATATCATTCAATGATTGCAGCAAAGCATAGGAAAGGTAGGAATCTTCCTTAGACAGCCTTCTCTCCGATGCCAGAACTATAAAGTCGGTGATTTCCCTTTCCAGATAATCAATGGCCTCTTCAATCTGGATCCCTTTGTCAAAAAGGTTCGCCTGCCTTTTGTCAAAATAACTCATGGCATTTTCAAAAGCCTGGATCGCCATTTCTCCCATGCGCAGTGTTTCTCTGGTTGCCTGAGCTAAGGCTACGGAAGGATTAGCCAGGAAACGTTTATCAATAAAAATGGTTTTTAAATAGCTCTCCGATAATTCTTCTCCTGAATCGGGAATTATTTTGGTTACGACTAAGGCTAATACTCCAACAAAGGGCAGTTGGATCAGGGTATTGGACAGATTAAACACCAAATGTGTCTGGGCGATCTGCAATTTTACATTTAACATATCCCAGCCCACATTGCCGGGAATTAAAATGAAAAGATAATTGGTAAAGTAAACCACCATTTTTTCAAATATGCCTGTAAGAAACAGAGGCAAGAATATAATGGTCCCGATCACATTAAACATAAAGTGAGTGATGGCAGCTCGTTTGGCAACAACTCCGGTCCCGATGGAAGCTAAAAGTACAGTTACCGTGGTTCCTATGTTGTCACCGAAAAGGATCGGTACTGCCTGATGATAATTCATGGCACCCTGGAAGGCCAATTCCTGCATAACACCGATGGTTGCACTACTGGCCTGTACGGCTCCGGTAAAGATGACCCCGATTAAAACACCCAAAATCGCATTATTCTCTATGCTGAGCATCAGGTTAGTGAAAAAGGGCAGATCTTTTAAAGGCTGCATCCCATCACCCATAATGGTTAGTCCAAAAAATAAAATGCCAAAACCCAGTATTGCCTGTCCGACCAGTTGGGCCTTTTTGTTTTTGGTGAACAGATAAGTAAAGATCCCGATGGCTATAATCGGTAAAACATATTCCTGCAGATTGAAACCAATTAAATATACGGTAACTGTTGTACCTATATTGGCGCCCATGATAATGCCGATGGCCTGCTTCAAGGTCAATAACTGTGCATTGACCAGTCCAACTGTTAATACAGTAGTCGCACTGCTGCTCTGAATCAGCCCGGTCACTGCGATCCCGGTCAACACTCCTCGCAACGGACTTTTGGTTCCCTGCTCCAGAATGGTGCGCATCCTGTCTCCGGCTACTTCCTGCAGAGCACCAGACATAAATTTAAGGCCAAACAGGAATAATCCCAGTCCACCAATAAAGGCAAATAGCATTGCCTGAAAGTCTACTTCCACCAATTAACCTCCACTTCATTTATTTTGCATATTTGATTACGATTTTCATTCGCAGACATCCGATCTTCTACCAAAACGATCCGTGTACACTATCCAACTCAATTAGTTGTTCTTTATCTCCACACCAAATAATAGATTGCTCCTGCTATAGATATAGAAATCAAAAGCCAGAATAAAGTTCTTAATAAATCATTTTTAACCTGTTTAGCCAACTGTTCCATTTTTCTACCTCCTTGAATTCAAATAAAAAGCGGGTAGCCTTATAAAAGACTACCCACCCTGATAAGCCATCATCTCATAGGGAAAAAAACCATATTTATATAAACTTAGGCATTTTTCCCCCGCAGTACTGATTTTCATCAGTATCGCTCTGACCGTAAAAAATATATTCATTTTTATTAAAGATAACATACTTTATAGTTGATTTCAATGATCTTACTTGATTCACGATAAAAATGGAGCTGGACAATTTAAAAGAGAATCAAATAGAATACCACCATGGTCACTGCACCAATGGGAATCCCTATTTTGGCCCATTCAGTACTGGATATTCTCAGTTTGGATGCTGCTATGATATTAGGGATATTCCCCGGAATCAGCATTCCGCCGGCAATGATAAGTCCCATTAAGATTGCCTCTATTTGCATAATATCCATGGCCGGACTGATTTCTGCCGCAGCCAGGGTTGCATTATCCAACACTGCAGATATAGTGTTGATCCAGTATAACAGGCGATAATCCAGATTCAGTATATATGTTTCAATTAGAGGTTTGAAACCTTCTCCTAAAAAAGTTAAAGCCATTACAAACAAATATACTTTTATTGCTCTGATAATAATACCTTTCCAGGTATCTCTTTCTATTTCTTCTTCAACTGCTCCACCCTGTTCCTGCCCGTTCTGATTGTCTGATCCTTTAATCGCCCAGGCTACATAACCAGCTGCCAATAAGCCGAAAACGACTACTCCGGGAATGATAAATCTGCCCAAGAGGTTTAACAGATAGAAAAAGTCCTCATTAAGTTTGGCAATAGCGATGGTTGCCAGTGGTTCCCCAATGGGAGTTAAAGCCGCACCTAACCCGATGGAGAAACAGGCTAATACAACGATAACGATTTTGTGTCTGCGTTCAACGGGTAAGGCAAAGATGATTTCCACCAGGATAATGGAAGCAATGATTGCGGTAATGACACTTGACAGGAATCCCAGAAGGACTACTACCAGGAAAACAACCAAAGGCACCGGTACTTTTTTAAAAACGTAATCCATAAATCTGGCAAAGTACTCTCTGAGCAGATAAAATAGTGCCCCAGCAATAAAAACAGCTGAAGCAATCATAATGGGATGCTCTAAGGCACTGATTAAGAGTGGCACTGTCATTTCCCCGGATATAAAGGCTGCAGCTACGCCCATAATAAATAGAAAAACTTCGAGGTTTTCTTCTACCTTGTGAAACACAAAAGGCAGGACAAGAACCAGTAATAAAATAACAATAAGTCCGCCGATTACCATATTATATCTCTCCTTTACTACATCTCCTGCTATAGCTAGTCAAAACATCTGGTATAAAAGTATACTTCTTAAAAATACCTTAAAATTAATGATAAATCAACAAACAATAAGATAAAAAAAATTGGGAAAAAATTCTTTTAATTTTTTCCCAATTTTATGAAGGGATGGGGGGAGAGGGGGGTCCCTTTTTTACAAATTTGCTTTTTCAAGAATCTTTTGCACTATGATTTCGGGTAATTGGGGGGCGGGATAAGCCCGGTGTTCCACCAGGTTCCCACCCACGATTACCCATTTTTTTGCTTGATCTTCAAATTCTGACTGGTTGATGCAAGCCACTTCACAACCTGCTATAATCAATCCTACATCTGCTTCATTTTCCACTATTTCAACTTCTGTACTTTTTCTTAATAGATCAATTGCTTCTTTTACTACTTGAGATCTGTTTATGATTGGATTGCAACCACCACAGTACTTGATTCTCAACTTCATAAAATCATAACTCCTGCCGTTAGAAGATCAGCTATAATTAACCGGGCAGTGATAACATGATCAATGCTTCGTCTATTACTATAAATGCTGTTTCTTATATGTTGTAATCTGTAAAAATATTAGTACGAATACTGCTATAATCTTATCTGCCTGATATCTATCATTACTGCTTCGTCTGTAACTAGGATTATTTCAAATAATATACCATCATTACTGCTACATCTTAAAATACGATCATTTCATAAATAATAAAGTATATAATTGCTGCATACAGTTTTGCCTTTGTTATATATTCACTGCAAAGATTTCACTGACCGGTAAATTATCTAATTATTATTTCCAGTCTACATCATTGTTTTCTTTCACACCGCACAGTTTTTCTGCCAGTTCTTTACGGTGTTCCAGGTCTACCTGACGGGCGATCATGATTCTCTGTGCCTGAGGTGAACCTGCACCGTGCATTGATTCAGTCAGGTATCCAACTGCCGCACAACCCATGGTCAGATTTTCGATAAAGCGCAGTATCTTCTGACGGTCGGCAGTAGGAACATCAGTTTTAGCAGCCAGATATTTATTGAGCAACGGACCAACTGTTGGATGCTCAAAGTCTTTTTCAGATGGCATGGTAACCAAAAGTCCGCCTGCCAGGTCCTGGGCAATTCTGGCGATCTCATAAGGGAATCTGGTAACATTCTGCTTGCAGATATTTGCCAAAAGCACATCTATCAAATAGTTGCCCGCAACAGTTTTTCTTCCTTCAGCAGAACAAGCAATTCCACAGGCGTAAAGGGTTTCATTCAAATGGCACATTTCAATGATTTTATCCTTAACATGGGATGCTTTATTAGCTCCCTGATAATCAGTTATTGCTTTCGCTGCACCGATCAGGGTATCACCAACACCAACCTTGCATCCGCCGTAACTTTGACGATGATATCCGGCAAAACGCTCAACCAGCATGCCTGAAAATTCCCATTCACCATTCATGAATACTCTTTCCCAGGGAACGAATACATCATTGAAAATGGTTGTTACTTCCTGGCCGCCAAAGTATTTGTTGCCCACATCAATGGTGCCGCCTTCCAGTTTTCTGGTATCACATGATTGTCTGCCGTAAACATATACCATGCCAGGGGTATTTATGGGGATGGCAAAACATACAGCATATTCTTTATCTTCTTCTTTTAAAGTATTATTAGGCATAACCAGCATTTCATGTGAATTGATCATACCAGTCTGGTGCAGCTTGCATCCTCTGACAACGATACCATCTTCACGGGTTTCAACTATATGCAGATATGCATCAGGGTCATTCTGAGCACCAGGAGACTTGGAACGGTCACCACGGGCGTCAGTCATACAACCATCAACTGCCAGGTCGTTTTCCTGAACATATTCCATATACTTTCTGAAACGCTGATGGTAATCTGTACCTTTGGCTTCATCCATTTCAAAAGTTGTGCTGAATACTGCATTAAAAGCATCCATTCCTACACATCTCTGAAAACAACAACCGGTCTTTTGACCAAGCAGTCTTTGCATTTTAACCTTTTTCATTAAATCTTCCGGGCTTTGATGCAAGTGTGTAAATCGGTTTATCTTATTGCCGGTCAAGCTTGACTTGGTTGTCATCAGATCTTCATACTCTGGATCTAAAGCCAGTTTGTAAGTCATAGCCATTGCATTGATAGATGGTCTGATGATTGGATGATCTACATAGTTTTCGACTTTTTCGCCGAACATATACAATTCAATATCTAGCTTTCTTAGATCGTCCAAATACTCTTGTGGTTTCTTTAAAGCCATTTATCTCACTCCTTCTAAAATTTTACCCTTATATACTGTAACATGAATTTGCATTTATATTAATGCAAAAAACATGCCACTTTTGGTTGAAATTAACCATTTTTATGGTTAATCTATTTTTTGAAAACTACAAACGCTAGTATAGAGGCCTTTTAAATATATAAACTTTCAATAGTTTTTTGATTAATATTCTTTAAACATTAATTTCTAATGTTCAATAAACTAATAATGAATCAATATTGAATCATTTATTATATGAAGCGAATCGTTTTCGCATCGCCGTTCTTTTTCCTTCAATATAGTTAGTAAAAAATGCTCTGATACTTTCATATAAGATAAATATTTATTAAAAGTTATAGTAAACCAAAAACTAATATGGTAATATTTTACAAATGGATTTAATTGTTCGAGGAGGTTTGGTGTGGCAAGCCATTTCGAAAAAAGAATCAAAGACATATTCCCGAACCTTTTTAATTTTCTCAACAAACATGCTTTAACAGGCAAAACTAATGACCTGAATCACATCAATCCCACTGTTTATATTCGCAAAGCTTTATTGACTGCCCGGTTTTTACTGGTGTTCCTGACTTCACTTTTTTATTTGGCCGGGCCGCCCCAATCAGCTTTGCATATTAAAATTTCTGTTGTATTGGCCATGCTGGCTGCTGTGATCCTGGCTCAGAGCCTTTACAACAACAAAGAGATCGTGGACCTTTTATTCCACATATATGATCCGTATAAAACCATCCGGTCCTGCAAAAGTAAAAAATCACTGCTGCTTTTCCTGCTGGGTATAGAGATCACCGGCACTGTCCTGGTCACCCTGCCTACCGGCGGCCTCAGCAGTCCCTTTGTCTGGTATGCATTAAGTCCCATCATGGTATCAGCTTTTTATCTTCGAACCAACAATTCCTGGCTGACCATGGGTTTGTTTCTCACAGCGACCCTGCTCTTACACTCGACACTAATGGGATTTGCTCTTTTTGAAATGTCAGTCTTGGTGAATCATATGAGTTTGATCATGATTTTTTGTATCACCACTGCCTTATGCCAGATGTTTGCGGTTTTGTTCAAGGAACTGGCCAGGGCTCATTCAAAACTGGAAGCAGCTCATGTAGAAAGTAAAAATGCCCTGGCTCATACTACATCACTGTACCAGGCTTTGGAAGCCTGTTCTTATGGAGAAGATCATCTGCAGATCGCTGATATACTGGCAGAATATGCTGCCCGGCTGTGCCGGAGACCGGCAGCCTGTTTTATAAAAGAAGCAGGCTCGGTCTGGCTAGATTCAGGTTTAAACAGCAAACACCTGAAGATTGCCGGGGAATTCAGCGAGCTTTATTACCGTCCCTGGGAACAGCAGCTGGATCAGCTCTGTAATCAACTGACCCATGAACAGAATGCCGTTTTGCCATGCAGTTGGGATCATAATTGCAGCCTGATTTGCCAGCCTCTTTATTACCATGGTGAAAGCTTTGGTATTTTATCCTGCCTGGCACCCCGCGATCCGGATAACAGTTTCGAAAACAATATGAAATCCCTTTCCTTCCTGGCCGGCTTAGGTGCGATTACATTGGAAAGACTGCAAGCAGACAAGCTGTTCGGGCGTCTGCTGGTTAGTGAAGAACAAAATCGGATCGCCAATGACATACATGATGGGGTGGCCCAGTATCTTTTCAGTATGGCATGTTCCCTGCATCTTATAGGTCAGCAGAATACCAGTGTAAAAGATCCCAAAGTACAGCAGCAGTTGAAACTGCTGGAGAATTTGGCCAGCAAAGCCGCTCGGGAACTGAAAGCATCAATTTACGGCTTAAGTCCTCATAAACGGGGAGAAAACATTTTTGTAGAAATGATCAATTCCTATCTGGACGATTTAGGCAGAATGCATGGGATCAGGGTGGATCTGCAGGCTGAAGGAAACGAAAGCGTCCTTAGTCCCTCTTTGCGTAAGGCATTGTACCGTCTGATCAGAGAAGCTTGCAGCAATGCAATCCGGCACGGCAAATGCGAATCCCTGACCGTTTCCCTGAAGATGGATATGAAACAGATCCTTATCGAAATACAGGATGATGGATGTGGTCTCCATTGGAAGAAAATAAAGGAATTGAAAAAGAACGGACTGGGACTGGGCAATATGATCCAAACCGCTGAAAGGTATGGCGGAAAACTGGAAATAGACAGTGTTAAAGGGAAGGGAACCACCATCAGGTGTATGATTCCCCACCTGCTCCCTGACATGGAAAAGGAGGTCAGATATGTTGGAAATACTGCTCATTGATGATCATCCCCTGGTCATGCAAGGGATCAGTTCAATCATTCAGTGTCATGATGGATTTGAAATCGTGGCTTCTGCCTCCTGCTGCCGGGAAGGACTGAGGTTATTGACTGAGCTTAAGCCTGATATGGCTTTGGTGGATCTCCACTTTCCCGGAGAATACGGCCTTGATATAGTCAAGGAAGGGAGGAACGCTGTTCCCCGATGCCGTTTTATTATTTTGAGTTCCTCGGGCAATTATGCAGATATCAAAAGAGCCATGAATGAAAAAGTGGAAGGATACATTTTAAAAGAAGCCCTGCCTGAAGAGATCATCAATGCCATAAAACTGGTAGCCAAAGGCAGAACTTATATCGATCCGTCCATTATGCAGACCCTGATGAAAAACAACAGGGATCCCATAGAAGAACTGACTGCCCGGGAACTGGAGGTGCTGTCCGAAGTAGCCGGCGGCAGATCCAACCGGGATATCGCCGATAAACTATATGTTACCGAATACACCGTGAAAAAACATGTGAGCCAGATCTTATATAAGCTGAACCTTTCAGATCGCACCCAGGCAGCTCTTTATGCATTTTCGCGGGGTATGGGAATGACTGAACCTGATCGGGGAAGTCTGCCTCATATGGTACCAAAGTATACCGAGTAAATTCTCCTCTCGTCCCGGGTATTTTAGACCTTGGAGTGTAGGACTTAAGTTGGGGTATTAGTAAACTCAAATTACAGCATCAACGCAGTAATTTTACTGGAAGAAAAACTCACAGAGATTCCCACTAAGCCCCACTTATTAAAGGAAAGGAGGTTTGAAGACAGATCAGTAAAGTAAAGCGCCGTAAAAATCATAAATATGGATGGGTTTTGTTTATATTATGTATTGCTTCTGTAACAGGACTGGGTCTTATGGGAACGGCAATGGCGATGTGGGGGAAAAGTCTGCATATTGATGAAGTTGTTCACACAGGAAAGGTTGAAGTAGTATATCTGGACACGCAAGGTTACCTTGATGAGAAATTTTACCGGGAAGATTTTGATCAATTGGCCTGGGGGGTACCAAATGATTGTATATCCTATGACTTATGCAACACAGGGGAACCCATGCTCTATGAGAGGGATAAAGCGATTGGCTTTGCGGTCATGCAGATGGACCGAATGGATGAAATCGGTATTTCATTCAGTATTAAAAACAGCGGCACGATTCCGGTGAAAATCGATGAGGAGCTGGAAATAAGACAAGTAACTGGCGGCTCAGAAGCTGTAAACCTGAAAAGTTTCACCATGGATAAATGGGAAATAGAACCGGAGGAGGTAGTATACGGCAGTATAGTGCTGTCCGGCAATGTAAATATTTTTCCTGATCCCTGTTACTTAACTATCCCCATTCATGTGATCCAGTGGAACGGCAGTTTTATTGACAGCCTGCCCTGGTGGAAGGATACCTTGTATATAAGAGCAACCCTAAATGGCTGATCTTGTATCAGGGGTACATAAGAATCCTGCCGCCGGTAAAAAGAAGTTCTTTAAAAATGAGGAGGATAAAAATGAAAAAGATCAGAATTTTGGCATTATTAATGGTGTTCGCTTTTGCAGCTCTGGGCGGAGCATATGCAATGTGGTCAGATTCCCTGGTGATTGATGAAACCGTTAAAACCGGAAACCTGGATGTTACTTTTCTTCCTGACAAATCATTCAATCCTGATCCCGGCCCCAATTACGAGGGTTACATTAATATTTCTGATCCCTACGGTGTATATGGAACAACTGCAGATGGCGAAGGACTGGATGAATTGGATCAGGGCAATGATAATGCCAACAAGAATATAGGACAAATCGAATATAAGATTAAAAAACAGCAAGATGATGAAGGAGCCTTCAGTAATGTTAATGACCTAATGACTATTACCCTGAAAAATGGTTACCCCGGATACCAGGAACGCATCTTCACCACCATTAAAAATGTGGGTACCGTACCAGCCAAATTCGATATTGATACCATCAATGCACTTTCTATTAAAGATGACCTGCTGGTGGAGATCTGGTTTGATGCTGTTCCTACTTTACAAAAAGACAATGGGGCAGATTATATGGTATGGACCAATGATCCCGGTTGTGATAACCCCTACAGTGCAGTTAAATTAGAAGGTTACCAGATCGATCCCGGTGAAGAGATCCCGGTAGCGATATATACCCGGGTCAGACAGGCAGCAGAACAGAAGACAACTTATGATTTCTCCATAGAACTCAAAGCAATTCAGTGGAATGAATATAATTTCGAATTACCGAATGACATCAAAGGGAATACACAAAATAGAGTCGACCGTGTAATCGACAAACAGGATAATCCTCAAGAACCCAAGTTTAATAGTATCAATAATTTGCTAGATTAATAGCTATTAACGGGGAGGAGAGATCAACCTCTCTTCCCCGTTTTTCCCTGTAAAACTGCCTGTTTTTCTACTCGTAACTGGTTTTCTTTTCGATTTCGAATAATTGCCCAGAGGTGGACTATGATGGGAGTAAAATATTTGCATCAAAGAAAAGCTATATACTATCCGCTGATGGTCTTTGGCAGTTTAGTAGCCGCATTTTTACTGGACAACCTGGTTTTGGGGCCAAAAATTGCTGGCATAGCCGGCAATTATCTGCTGCCTGTTGTAATGTGGTCCTTATTGATCATCCTCCTGCTGCGGATCCCTCAGGTAAAATACAGCGGCAAACTGCGCCTGCGCCGGCTGCTTCGCTGGGGAGCTCTGATCTGCGTCCTGATCGCCATCCTGGGTTCGATTTTGCAGGGATTTCTGGGCGGCTTCGGCAAAAGCCCCTATGACCACAGCCTGCTGGGGATCACCATCAATCTTTTAACACTGGGCTCTGCCCTGGCAGCCATCGAACTTTGCCGCTCATGGCTGTTAAACCGCTTTTTTTACAGGCGTCCCTGGTTTGGCATAACCTGCACTGCCCTGTTTTTTACTTTGCTGCTTATGCCCTGGCACAAATTAGCCAGCCTGTCTGATATCAAGGCTGCCACAGAATTTATTGGTATCAGCTTTTTTCCGGGCCTGGCACAAAACATTCTTACAACCTATCTGGCCTATTTGGGAGGACCGGTACCGGCCATGATTTACCGGGGAGGGATCCTGGCTTTTGAAAATTTGTCTCCCATCCTGCCTGGAGGAGATTGGATCATGGCCGCTCTTTTCGATACTATTGCACCTCTGCTGGCCTTGGTGGTGGTACAGCAGATCTACAAAGAAGCAGCCAAAGAAATCAAAATCACACGCCAGAGAGAGGAATACCTTTCCTGGATCGGGACCTGTCTGGCCTCGGTTTTGATCATGTGGTTCTGTCTGGGTGTATTCAGCTATAGCCCACGGGTGGTTTTAAGCGGCAGCATGATGCCCTCCATCAAAATTGGTGACGTGGTGATCGTTCACAAGGTATCCGGCACGGCAGCGGAAATCGGTGATATCGTCATGTTTCCTCTGGGCAGTATGAAAGTGACCCATCGGATCGTTGCTGTGGAGGAAAAAGAAGGGGAAAGATTTTTTACCACCAAGGGAGATGCCAATAGTGACCCGGATAGCGATCTATTGCCGGAAAAAAACGTACAGGGCGAGGTGGTAATGGTCATACCTAAAATAGGATGTGTCAGCCTTTTAATGCGCGGCGCTTACAGTTCCGTTTTTACTACCTAAAAGGAGGGAGGATCGTGACACCGGGTGAATTCATGACCATCCTGGAGGTCAAGGCAGTATTGGATGATCTGTATGAAGAACTGCAAGCCCTGAAAGGTTCTGTTTACTTTCAGACCATACCGGTCCGGCAGTATCTTGTTATGGCACAAGAAGCCGTGGAAGCAATTATGAAAAAAGGAGCAGATATATGAGCAGAAAGATAAGGATAAACCCAACTTTACGTAAAAGTATCCTGACAGTCTTGGTTTTGCTGCTGTTGGGCTCAGGTGGAATGGCCATCTGGTGGTATTTGCAGCCAACTGAAAAAACAGAGGAGGCAGCTGTTTACAACTGCCTGCAGGAAGCTGAGATCAACTACCGGGTCTATTACCTTGCAAACAATTTCTTCACCAATGAGGGTGCTGACCCTGGCCTTGCTTACATGACGCCATTGACCAACTACATCAATACCAGTTATACTTACCGGTTTAAAGGTGACAGTCAGGCGGAAGTAAACGGGGAGTATAAAGTGACCGCTGCTTTGACCGGTTATCTTACCCGGGAAAAGGCAGGCAGCAAAGATGAAACGGAATTGGTGAAGCTCTTTGAAAAAGAAGAACTGCTCATCCCTGCTACCCCTTTTCAAACCAAAGATCAGGTCCTGACCATAAACAATCAGGCTCCGGTGAATTTTCGCAGTTATGTGGATTTCATCAATGCCGTCAATCAGGAACTGCGTATAACATCAAATCTTGTTCAGCTGAGTATCACCTATCATGTAAGCTCCCTTATCAAAACAGCGGATGGAGAAGTAAAGGAAGAATTGGCCCCGGTCATGATCATCCCGGTGGAAGGCAATACCTTTATGGTACAGGGGCAGCTTATGGATCAAAAAGAAGGGACCGTTACCAAAGCTCAGCTGGTTCCCGTTCCTGAAGCAAGAACCTTATTTAGAAATTATACCATTGCAGCTGCAGTTTTCCTGTTTTTGCTGCTGTTGATGTCAATTAAAACAACAGAAAGGGTCAGAGATCCGCTGGAAAATGAACTGAAGAAAATCATGAAAAAGTATGGTGATTTTATTGCCGCCGGAAGAGGTGCCATCCCGGCCGTGGATCATGAAAAAACTATCGTGATGCAATCCTTTGATGATCTGATCAAAGTGGCCGATGAGATAGGACAGCCGGTTCTCTATGATAATAACCGCGGCAGAAATCATACCTTCTGTGTCATCAGTGATTTACTGGTTTACAGATATAATCTGAAAGATGCTGTATAGTGTCCATAGGCATCTTTATGCTTTTTCATTTATCATAAAAAGCAAAAACCGCTGAAATTATTTTCAGCGGTTCTTTTCATCCTCAACTGTTTTGCCTTTTCTTTATCCTATTTGTCTCAACAGGTTGACCATCTCAATGGCTGATATTGCTGCATCTACACCTTTATTACCCGCTTTGGTGCCAGAGCGTTCAACGGCCTGCTCAATGGAGTCAGTGGTGATTACACCGTAAATCACCGGTTTGCCTGAGCTTAATCCTACCTGGGCAACCCCTTTAGTCACTTCTGCGGAAACATATTCGAAATGGGGTGTCGCTCCGCGGATCACTGCCCCCAGACAGATCACAGCATCATACTCTCTAGCTGCCATTTTCTGCGCTGCAAGGGGTATTTCAAATGCTCCCGGAACCCATGCGATCTCAATGTCTGCTTCCGCCACTCCGTGTCTTTTCAGAGCATCCAGACAGCCTGACAAGAGTTTGTTGGTAAAAAATTCATTGAAACGGGATACAATAATACCAAATTTTTGTCCTTCTCCGACCAGTTGGCCTTCAAATACTTTTGTCACTTCGTTACCTCCTTAAATATTGCTTAAAAGATGGCCCATTTTGTCTTTTTTCGTTTTTAAATATTTTTGGTTTTCTTTTTTGCTGGGAATTTCAATTGGTATTCTTTTTACTACTTCCAGGTCATATCCTTCCAAACCTTTGATTTTCTTAGGATTGTTGGTCATCAAGTGCATTTTTTTAACGCCGATATCAACCAGGATCTGGGCTCCGATTCCATAATCTCTCAGGTCTTCCGGGAAACCCAGTTCCAGGTTGGCCTGAACCGTATCCCGGCCGTTGTCCTGCAGATGATAGGCCCTGATTTTATTTACCAGTCCTATTCCGCGCCCTTCCTGGCGCATATATAATAAAACTCCTTTGCCGGCTTCTTCGATCATCTCCAGGGCAGTTTCCAACTGTTCACCGCAGTCACAGCGCAAGGAGCCCAATACATCACCGGTCAAACATTCAGAATGAACTCTTACCAAAATCGGTTCATTTTCCTCCCATTCACCTTTTACCAGTGCCAGATGCCCTTTTTTGTCCAGTAATGATTCATAGGCATAAGCGGTAAATTCTCCCCATTTAGTGGGCAGACAGGCTGTTGATACCCGTTCCACCAGTTTTTCGTTGCGTCTGCGGTATTCTATCAAATCAGCAATGGAAACGATTTTCATATCATGCTTTTTTGCAAATTCCATTAATTCCGGGAGTCTGGCCATGGTACCGTCATCATTGATGACTTCACAGATTGCCGCCGCCGGGTAAAGACCCGCTGCCTTGGCCAGATCGATGGAACCTTCGGTATGGCCCGCCCGGCGCAGAACCCCTCCTTCTTTATAACGCAGGGGGAATATATGGCCGGGTCTGCGGAAATCACCAGCTGTACAATTGCTGTCGATCAAAGCTTTGATGGTTTCGGCACGTTCAAAGGCAGAAATGCCGGTTGTGGTATCCTTGTAATCCACGGAAACGGAAAATGCGGTTTCATGATTATCCGTATTTTCAGTAACCATTGGCGGGATTTCCAGTTCATCCAGTCTCTCTCCGGTTACCGGAACACATACTAAACCTTTGGCATAGGTTACCATAAAATTGATAATCTCCGGGGTCGCTTTTTCAGCAGCTACTACCAGGTCGCCTTCGTTTTCACGATCTTCATCATCTACTACTATTACCATTTTTCCCTGTCTGATGTCATTTATTGCTTCTTCAATTGTGTTAAGCATTGTGCTGCCTCCTTTATATAAAACCGTTTTCTGATAAAAAACCCATATTGAGTTCCTTTCGTGATTTAGCTTCATCACCTGTCTTCATTAGTTTTTCTACATATCTGCCTATCAGGTCACTTTCCAGATTTACCTCTTTTCCCTCACTTTTCCCTCCCAGAGTGGTTAAGTGTGCTGTATGGGGAATCAAGGAAACTGTAAAATAATCACCGGTAACGTCGATCACCGTAAGACTAATGCCGTCGATGGCAATAGAACCTTTGGGGACCACATATTTAAGCACCGATGTTGGAGCATTGATCTTATAAACAATGGCTATATCATATTTTTCTTTTTGGGTGATGGTGCCAATGCCATCAACGTGCCCCTGTACCAGATGGCCGCCTAAACGGTCACTTAAACGCAAAGCACGTTCAAGATTCACTTTGCTGCCATTATCAAGGTTTTTTAAAGTAGTTTTATTCATGGTTTCCGGCATTACATCTGCGATAAAACAGCCTGTTTCAAACCTGGTTGCTGTTAAACAGACCCCGTCAACAGCTATGCTGTCACCAATCCTGGTTTCCTCCAAGACCTTCCCGGCGGCTATCCTGAGCTGAATGGAGCTGCTGCCCCGGTTAATACTTTGTATGGTACCTATTTCCTCAATGATTCCGGTAAAAATAATATCACCACCTTGTATATCCGGTTATCAGGATATCTTTTTCAATTTGTTTATATTCAATCTCATCTAATAATACAGCATCTTTCATAAGTGTTATTCCGTTTCCGGCCACTGGTGTGGGAGCACTCTTTCCTCCTATTAATTTGGGGGCAATAAACCAGTAAACTTTATCTACCAGCTTATTTTCCAGCATATAAGCGTTGATATTGGCCCCGCCTTCAACCAGAATGCTTAAAATTCCCATTTCGCCTAAAATGGGCAGTGCCTTTTCTATCGGTACTGCTTCCGGCGTACCTCCCAGTTCGATGATTCTAATCCCCATGTTCTCCAATCTTTCTGCTTTACATTGGTTTTTCACGGTAGAAGTCAGTATAATCGTAGTTTGTTCTTTTGCGGTCTGTACGATCTGATTGTTTAAGGGAATGTCCAAATTACCATCAACGATTATTCGCACCGCATCTCTTTTATCTTCTTCTAAAAGGCGGGTATTCAAGCGGGGGTTATCGGTGAGTACCGTACCGATCCCGGCCATTACCGCATCATACTGGTTACGCAGCGTATGTACAAAGTATCGGGATTTGTCTCCGCTGATCCATCTTGAATCCCCGCTGTAGGCTGCGATTTTGCCGTCCAGTGTCATGGCTGTTTTCAGGGTGATAAAAGGTATCTTATGTTCGATATATTTAAAGAAAAACTCATTTAAGCGCAGCGCTTCTTTTTCCAGGATCCCGGTAACGATTTCCACTCCGTTATCCTGCAGGATTTCGATGCCCCCGCCGTCTACTTTGGGGTTGGTGTCCTTACAGGCAATTACGGCACGTTTTATCCCCGCTTTCACCAGAGCCAGAGCACAAGGTGGTGTCTTGCCATAATGACTGCAGGGTTCCAGGGTAACATAGATCGTTGCCCCCCGGGCATCGGGACCCGCTTCTTCCAGGGCCAGAACTTCTGCATGGGCAGTACCTGCTTTCTTATGGTATCCCTGGCCCACAACTTTACCATTTTTAACGATCACCGCTCCCACTGCCGGATTGGGACTGGTCCTGCCCAGGCCTTTGCGGGCTAGTTCCAAAGCCATTTGCATGTATGTGCTATCTTTATCAATTTTCATTTTTTGTCTGCCCCTTCTTAAAATTAAAAAACCCGATTTTTCATCGGGTTAAAAGGCATAATCAGTAATATAAATCAAATCACAGTGAATTATGACCTCTCTTCTCCCATCCAGACTGTTACTGTCGGCTTCGGAATCCAACCGAATCTTGCCTTTAAAGGCTCGCGGGCTTTACCGCCGATAGGGAATTTCACCCATCCCCGAAGAAAAGTTCAAAAGCTATTCAATTTTTTACATATTATCACGCAGACAGGCTCCGGTCAATATATTAAAAGTTTTTAAGGGTTTTTATTGCCAGTTCCGGGTTCTCATGATGAAACACATAAGAGCCAGCCACCAGAACATTGGCACCGGCTTTGATCACTTCCGGGGCAGTCTGATCATTGATTCCTCCATCAACTTCCAGATAGGCCGCCTTATTATGTTGGTCAAGCATGGTTTTTACAGTACTTATTTTGGGCAATACAGCAGGAATAAAACTCTGTCCGCCAAATCCCGGATTTACTGTCATTAAAAGCACCAGGTCAACCTCGGCTATTATATTTTCCAGCATCACTGCGGGTGTAGCAGGGTTAAGTGACACACCTGCCTTGCAGCCGGCCTGTTTAATCATAGCGATCAAACGGTTCAAATGGTTGGTGGCTTCAGCATGAACAGTGATCAGGTCTGCTCCGGCCCGGGCAAAATCGGTTATGTAGTTTTCGGGATGCTGGATCATTAAATGGACATCGAAAAACAGGTCGGTAGTTTTTCTTATATCCGCCAATACCTGTGGGCCAATGGTAATATTGGGCACGAAATGTCCATCCATTACATCAATATGCAGCCAATCTGCACCGGCCATTTGCACTTTCTTTATATCACTGCCCAGCCTGGCAAAATTGGCCGATAGTATGGAAGGGGCAATAATTGTCACTTATAACACCTCTCGTTTGCAATTAACTCTTCTAAAAATATCAGATAGTTTTCATATCTGAATTCTGCTATTTCTCCATTGTTCACTGCTTCCTTTATACCGCAATCCGCTTCTTTGTTATGTTTACAGTTTCCGAAGCGGCATTTGGTCATTTTGTCATTAAAATCAGGGTAATAGTGTGTCAGATCCTGACTATTGATGGAGGGTAAATCAAGTATGCTGAATCCTGGAGTATCAGCAATCAATCCTCCCTCAGCAAGGGGATATAATTCTACATGCCTGGTAGTATGTTTTCCCCGGCCAATCTTTTTACTGACTTCCTGGGTTTTAATATTTTGCCCTTCGGTTAATTCTGAGAGCAAACTGGATTTCCCGGCACCGGAAGGTCCGGCCAATACTGCTATCCGGTCTTTGATTGCTGATCTTACCCGATGGATTCCCTGACCTGTTTTTATGGAGGTGCGGATAAAATGAAAGCCTGCTTTTTCATAATAATCCATCCATTCTGCTTTCATGCTTTTTGCCAGATCGGATTTATTAAGCAGAATATATGGGGTTATATGGTTATAATAGGCCAGTATCAACAGTCTATCCAACAACGGCAGGTTTGGAACCGGTTTATCATTAGCCATTACGATAAGTACAATACCTACATTGGCCACTTTAGGCCGGGTTAGCTCGTTTTTCCGCGGCAAAATATTCTCCAGTATTGCCCGGTTACTATCAAGAGGTGTATATTCAACATTGTCACCGCTTAAAATCTGTTTTTTAATTTTTCCCCGGGTTTTGCATTCGATAATTTTACCGCTTTCATCCTGTACATAGTAAAAACCGCTGTAGTTTTTAATGACCAGTCCTCGCCTGAATTCGGGCATAAATCTCCTCCCGCTGTTTTATAGTTCTATTGTGCGAAAATGTTTACCGTTTAATTCAATATCTACTTTGGCATCTCCAAAATAGCTTACACCAACATGAACATCATCCTCTGCATGGTGCAGTTGATTATATATCTCTCTTTTACCCTGGGCATCTGTAAGTTTGATCACGACCTTATAATAATCCTGCTCTTCAGGTAATTGAAACTCAATGGCTTTGCTGGTGGCAACAGGACCAGGGCCTTTGCTGACAGTTACGTTGATCTTACTTCCCTCATCAATCATCACTCCAGGTTCAGTATCCTGGAAGGTTATCCGGCCGGCAACGTACTCGTTACTTTCCTTTTCATCAACAGTACCGATTTCCAGTTTATTTTCCCTGAGTACATTTTTGGCTTCCTGCAGACTGAGCCCGAGTAAAGAAGGCATATTGACCCGTTCAGGAGTCTTTCCTTTACTGTACATGATATTGATTTTAGTTCCCTCAGCCGCTTTGCTGCCAGCTATGGGGCTATGGGATATAACAAAATTTTCAGGAAATCTGTCATCATAGGTGCCTTCAACAACTCCCCTGGTGAAGCCTTTATTACGCAGTTCTATTTCTGCCTCGCTTACTGTAAGGCCGATCAAACTGGGTACAGACAGGAGTTCCGCACCGGTGCTTATGATCACTTCTATTTCCCGTCCTTCTTTAACTTTCTGCCCGGCGGCAGGATTTTGTGATAAGATCTGGTCTGCTTCGAATTGCTCGCTGCTCTGCCTGTCTATTACTTTCATTCCCAGATTGACTTTTGTCAGTTCATCATTGGCTTCCTTTATCATCATTCCTTCAATTTGTGGTACGATCACTTCATTGCCGAAGATATTTCCCCCCAGTTGAAACAAAACGCCGAACAAAAGGCCTAATACAGCGATAGAAATAATCACCCAGCCTCTGGGGCGAAGTTTTTTCCTGGCCATATCCGCTCCCCCTTCGTTATCATCAATTGATGGTATCAATATGGTTTTGCCGTTGTCCTTGTTTCGTTGGTAAACAGGATAGGCATCACTGTTAAAATCACGAAGGGCATTATGCAATTCTTCGGCAGTTTTAAAACGGCGGGCCGGATTTTTTTCCATAGATTTCAGAATAACATTTTGCAGACCTATAGGTATATCTTGATTTATTTCTCTGGGCAGCACAGGTTCATCATGTATATGTTTTAAAACTACAGTTATGGGGCTTTCCGCATCAAAAGGTACATTGCCGGTGAGCATTTCATATAAAACACATCCCAGGGAATATAGATCTGTTGCCGGTGTTACCGGTTCACCTTTTGCCTGCTCAGGGGCTATATAATGAACCGTACCTTCGATATGCCCATTAAAGGTAAGGGTTTTTTTACTGACGGCCTGGGCAATACCAAAATCGGCAACTTTAACAATACCGGATTTGGTGATCAGGATATTGTGAGGCTTGATATCCCGATGAATAATACCGTTTTCATGGGCAGCCTGCAGACCGTCACATATCATAGAAGCAAAATCCACTGCTTTATTGACGGAAAGAGGAGCATGGAGGGTAATAAAATCCTGCAGAGTCTTGCCTTCCACATATTCCATAACAATATAATGCTTGTTGTTTTGCTGTCCTACATCAAATATATTTACAATGTTAGGATGTGATAGTTTTGCTGCTGCCAGTGCTTCAATCCTGAACTTTTCTACAAAGGAAGGATCATTTGAGTATTCATCTTTCAGTACTTTTACTGCTACAACACGATCCAGAATCCGGTCATGGGTTTTGTAAACAAAAGCCATACCGCCTTCGCCGATTATTTCAATTATTTCATACCTTTGGGCTAAAAGAGTCCCTATCAAAGCTTTACCTCCCATATCAAATACAAAGGACGATTACTGTAATATTATCGTAACCGCCTTTATCCAGTGCAGCATTCACCAGTTTTTCTGCCAGCTGCTCTGCATTAGCATCTGATCTGTAATGATTTATGATCGATAAAATTTCTATATCCTCCAGCATATCGCTTAGACCGTCACTGCAAAGCACAATATAATCCCGGGGCTTTATTTCTATTGTAAAATTATCAATATGTACTTCTTCCTGTACTCCCAGTGCACGGGTTAATACATGGTTATAAGAACAGGTTCTGACTTCTGATTCTTTTAATAAACCATCGATTACCATTTGCTGGGCTAAAGTATGGTCTCTGGTGATTTTTTTTATCTGGTTTTCCCGCAGCAGATATAATGAGCTGTCACCTACGTTGGCAATGGTCAGGGAATCATTTTCAATAAATGCAGCAGTTACTGTTGTGCCCATCTCATGGAATTCGATTTCTTCCAAACCTGCCTGCCATATTGAATCATTGGCTTTAATGATAGCATTGTTTAAAGCAGCGATCTTATCCTGCTCATCACCTCTGAAGAAAGCACTGCCGATGATCTCTGTGGCAATTCTCGAAGCTGTGTCACCGCCTTTATGACCGCCCATTCCATCACATATCACAAACAGATTATGCTCTCTGTCTAAAATAAAGTTGTCTTCATTTTTTTTACGGACCAACCCAATATGTGACAATCCAGCTGCATCCATTAAATCCACCTCAATCCACACCTACTGGCTCCTGCTGTTTCTTTTCATTACCAGTTGTCCGCAGGCTGCTTCTATGTCTGCACCTTTTTCTTCACGCAGTGTAACATTCAACCCGCCCTGCAGCAGACAGTTATAAAACTGCATGACCTTCTCCGGGGCTGGCTTGCTAAAATCCAGTCCCGTAACTTTATTATAGGGAATCAGGTTAATATTTGCCATCAAAGGTTTAATAAGTTTAATTAAATTTCGGGCATCCTGTTCACTGATGTTCACTTTATCAAGCATAATATACTCAAAAGTTACCCGGCGATTGGTCTTGTTAATATAATCTTCCACTGCTTTCATAAGAACTTTAAGGGGGTATTTACGGTTTATTGGTATCAATTTATCTCTTAACTGGTTGTTAGCTGCATGGAGTGATATAGCCAGGGTAATTTGCAATCCTGTTTCAGCCAAACGATTGATGCCTTTCACCTCACCACTGGTGGATATGGTTATATGCCTCTGGCCTATATTGATCCCTTTAGAATCATTGATGATCTTGATGGATTTTAAGGTTTCACTGAAATTTAATAAAGGCTCTCCCATGCCCATGTATACAATATTGGAGATCAGGCTCTCGTCATCACTCTTCAGACGCTTTTGCAGTTCTTTTTTGGAACCTAATACCTGCCCTACAATTTCATAGAATTCCAGGTTTCTCTGGAAACCTGACTGTCCTGTTGCACAAAAAGCGCAGCCAATGGGGCAGCCTACCTGGGTTGAAATACATAAGGTGTATTTGCTGTTTTTATCAGGGCTGTGGGGGATAACAACGGTCTCAATTTTCTTTTTGTCTTCCAGTTCCATGGAAAACTTCCGGGTCCCGTCTTTTGATACCCTTTGTTTTAAAACCCGGGGAATGGATATTTCAGCGATTTTATCAAATTCACTTCTAACTTCTTTTGGAAGATCAGTCATTGCATAGAAAGAAGCTGTCTCTTTGTTATAGATCCATTTGAAAATCTGCCGGGCACGATATTTGGGCTGGCCGTTTTGAACTACAAAATCTTCCATCTCTTCAAGGCTCAAGCCCAGCAGTTCAGTTTTTTCTTTCTCCATAGGTATTTAAGTCTGCCTCCTCATTAACGCATAAAACATACCATCAGTGCCGTATTTGCCTGGAACAACAGTCAGCATTCCCATTTCAGCAGATTTCTGGTCATCTTCTTCTAATCCAAAATACGAAATATGCCGGA
>LSQX01183747.1_pt1 | contig 25430 bp, 25 predicted proteins | sample 654561 | NCBI WGS metagenome assembly LSQX01 (sample SAMN04489861, study PRJNA283612) | anaerobic digester metagenome | isolation source: 4 biogas reactors fed with cattle manure at either 37C or 55C with and... | place: Denmark: Kongens Lyngby | collected 2014 | reverse complement strand
TTGTAGGCGGGCCGCATAATCCGGCTCAGGTTTGCGATCTCTTCGATTCTATGTGCGCACCAGCCGACCATGCGGGCGGTGGCGAACAGCGGTGTATACAGCTCGCAGGGGATGTCGAGCATCTGGTACACGAGTCCGGAATACATGTCCACATTGGCGCACAGCACTTTGTCGCCCCGGCCTTCTTCCACAAAAGCGGCCGGCGCCAGCCGCTCCACCGCTTCGAGCAGGGCGAACTCCCGGTCAAACCCCTTGGCCCCGGCGAGCTCGCGGGCCATGTCCTTGAGCAGATCTGCGCGGGGGTCAGACATCGTGTATACGGCGTGACCCATGCCGTAGATGAGTCCGTCGCCGAGCCCGGCTTCTTTCCGCAGGATCTTCCGCAGATAGGCGTGGAGCTCCTCGTCGTCGTTCCAGTCGCGCACGTCGCGCTTTACGCACTCGAACATCTCCATCACCTTCATGTTGGCGCCGCCGTGCTTCGGTCCTTTTAACGAACCGACAGCCGCAGCGATGGCCGAGTAGATGTCCGTGCCTGATGAGGACAGGACGCGGCAGGCAAACGCCGAGTTATTACCGCCTCCGTGCTCTGCGTGTACGACGAGGCACAGGTCCAGCAGACGCGCTTCTTCGGCTGTAAACAGATTGTCGTTGCGGACGGAGTATAAAAAGTTTTCCGCGAGTGACAGGTGGCCGTTCGGCCGGTGCAGGTGCAGGCTTTCGTTGTCGTAGTAGTGGCGCTTGGCGGCAAACGCGTTGGCGACGATGACCGGTGTGCAGGCGATGAGGCGCAGCGATTTGTCCAGTTCCTTTGTGATGTCCCCGTTCGGTTCGGGTTTTGGATCGTACGAATACAGCGACAAAACCGAGCGCGCAAGCTTGTTCATGATATCGACGCTCGGCGATGCGAGGATCATGTTTTCGGTAAAGTTATCCGGCAGCTCCCGGTATTCCGCCAGGATGGACGAGAACTCCGCCAGCTCGTCTGCGCTCGGCAGCGAGCCGAACAGGATCAGATAAGCCGTCTCTTCGTATCCGAAGCGACCTTCTGTCAAAAACCCCTGAACGAGATCCACCAGATTGATACCGCGATAAAAAAGCTGGCCCGGCATCGGGCATTTTTCGCCGTCCTGCATATAGTAACCGCGTACGTTTCCGATTCTTGTAAGTCCGGCCATCACGCCGGTTCCGTCTGCGTTGCGCAGGCCGCGCTTTACGTCGTACTGCTTGTACGCTGTCCGTTCGATATGGTTTGTTTCTGCGATGCCGTCTGCGTGCTTTTCCAGGAATGCCCCGGCTTTTTCAATCAATCTCGTTTCCATGCGTGTATGCCTCCCTTGAGTTTAGCGCCATTTTATGTCCGCCCGCCGCCTGTGTCAATCAAAACAAGCCTTGAAAATTCAAAGTATACAAAGCGCATTTGGTACACAAAAAAGCGCGGGTATTTGCCGCGCTTTTTGAACAGATCGTACGTTCGTATTTGAGTTGCTATGCAGCTTCGAGCGAGGAATTTTGACTATACCGCCGCCCTACGCGCCGGCGATGCAGATCGTGTCGCCGGCCTTCGCCTTGCCGGATGCGAGCACTATTACGAAGATTCCTTCGCGCGGCATTACGCAGTCACCGGCGAGCTTCCGGATGGCGCAGCCCTCGTGGCATTCCTTGCCAATCTGCGTCACTTCGCACAGCGCCGACCCGATGCGCAGCTTCGTGCCCACGGGGAGCGCGTACAGCTCGATGCCTTCGGTCAGGATGTTTTCCGCAAACGCGCCCGGCGGCAGCGGTTCGGTCAGCTGTTTCTGCACCTTGGCGACGCTTTCCACCCCGAGCAGGCTGACCTGCCTGTGCCAGTTGCCGGCGTGGGCATCCCCTTCGATGCCGTGGCCCTCGAGCAGCATCACCGATTCGACAGCGTGCTTCTGCTCGCCTTTCTTTTCGCTGATGCACACGCTCCGAATCACGGCGGGATCTACGGCGCAGTCCGCCGATCCGCCGGAATACATCATGTCGATTCCGTGCACGAGCGGACCTAAGACGGCCGACAGGTTTTCCACGGCGGCTTTTTCGCTGCCGGGCAGGTTGACGATGAGCGATGAGCCCCGTATCCCGGCAACCGCTCTTGACAGGAACGCCCGGTCCGTAATCCGTGCGCTCGCAGCGCGCATCGCTTCCGGGATGCCACGCACTTCGCGTTCGATCACGGCAAGCGTCGCTTCGGGGGTGATGTCTCTGGGTGACAGCCCCGTTCCCCCGGTCGTTGCGACGAGGGCGATGCCGAGCTCGTCTGCGCAGCGGATGAGCTCGGCCTGGATGCGCTCCATGTCGTCGGGCACGACCGCTTCGTAAGCGATATCCCAACCGTTTCCCCTCAGCAGGGCGCACAGCGCCGGTCCACTCCGGTCCTCGCGCAATCCGGCGGCGCCTTTGTCGCTGACGGTGATGACTGCAGCCGTGTATTTCATTTCACTTCATCCTTTCTCGCATAATCCCCGTGCACGCCGCCCGTTTTTTCGAGCAGGCGAATCTCCGTAATCTCGATGTCTCGCTGGACGGCTTTGCACATGTCGTAAACTGTAAGCGCCGCCACCGAGACCGCCGTCAGCGCTTCCATTTCCACGCCGGTCCGTCCGGAGCACCGGACGGCCGCTTCGATGTCCACGGCGCAGCGCTCCTCGTTCAACGCAAGGGCCAAGTCGATGCCGTCGACGGCGATCGGGTGGCACATCGGGATCAGGTCCGACGTCCGTTTCGCTCCCATGATGCCGGCGATCTGTGCGACGGTCAGGACATCGCCTTTCTTAACGCCGCCGGATGCGATGAGGTCGTACGTATCTCGGTTGAGAAGGACGCGTCCCGCAGCTTTCGCCGTGCGGCGCGTTTCGCCTTTTGCTCCGACGTCGACCATGCGCGCGCGTCCGGCCTCGTCGAAGTGCGTAAAGTCGGCGCGCTCGTTTTCGTCGGACCGGATATGTGCCAGCACGAATGCTGCGATGGCGTCGATGTCATCATAGCCGAAAATCGGGATTCCGTGTCGTCGAGCCAACGTGTGTACATCATCTGGACCTGTGCATGCATCGTCCGCTCCGCTTCGTGTACCGGGTAGATTGCCCGGCACGTCATCCGCATCGGTCACAAGTGCGATATAGCGCTCGACATCGTCCGGGAATCCCAGTCCGGCCGCCTGTCGCTCGAGGCCGATCTGAGGGATGTCCTCGCTCTTGTAGCCTTCGACGAGGATGAGGTCCACGCCGGCAATCCGGGCCCTCACCTCAGAAAACGAAAGTGCCCGTTGCTCGACAAAGGCTGCCTTTTCGGGCGAGCTGATTGCAGACACCGCAGCGCCGGCGTGTGTAAACCGCCAGGAGTCTTTTCCTTCGCGGTCGATGTCGAAGCCGTGCACGTCGTGCTTGATCACGGCGACGCGCAGGCCGCTTTCAATCAGCAGCGGCAGGAGCCGTTCGATGAGCGTCGTCTTTCCCGTGCCGGAGTAGCCGGCAAACGAGAGGATTGGAATGCGGTTCATGGTCATCCTCCGATTCGGTTCATGCTTCTGCCCGCCGGGCTTGTGCGTGCGGCAGACAGCTCCGGGTGACAGGACGGTTTCGCGTTGACGACCGTCCGGATCGCCTCCACCATGCCGTCGAAGTCGAGGCCTTTGGCATCGTACTCGTCGGATGAATGCAGGCAGGGCTTAAACTTTCCGTCCGCCATCAGCCGGATGCGGTTGCACTGTCCGCAAAAATGGTCGCTGAGCGGGCTGATCAGGCCGATGTTCCCCTGTGCGCCGGGCAGCCGGTACAGTTTCGCAACGCCGCCGTCATCCTGAGAAAGCGGGGCAGCCTCCGGGATCATTGACAGCACGGTTTCGTTCGGCACGTAGGCCGATGCTCCGAACGAACCGTAGCCTCCCATCGGCATCAGTTCGATAAAGCGCACATCCACCGGGTAGCGTTTCGTAAGGTCCGCCAGCGCCGGGATTTCGTCGTCGTTAAAACCGCCGATCAGGACCGCGTTGATTTTAATCTTGTCAAACCCCGCCGCCAGCGCCGCCTCCAGCCCGGATACGGCATCGGCCAGCGCGCCGCCCCGGGTCATATGCGCATACTTCGCGGGATCCAGCGTATCGAGGCTTACATTGATGCGGTGCACACCGGCTTCGCGCAGCGGGACGGCAAGCTCCGGAAGAAGCGTGCCGTTGGTCGTCAGGCAGACTTCCCGGATGCCTTCCACCGCCGCCGACTTTTCGCAGATGGACAGAATGTTGGGCTTAACGAGCGGCTCGCCTCCCGTGATGCGCAGCTTGTGGATGCCCAGCGACGCCGCCGCCCGGACAGCCGTAATCATGTCCTCTTCGCTCATCATGTCGTCGTGCGCTTTTTTCTCGATACCTTCCGCGGGCATGCAGTAACGGCAGCGGAGGTTGCACAGCTCCGTGACGGACAGTCTCAGATACGTGATGTCGCGCCCGTACAAATCCTTCATTTTAATACCTTCCTAATACCTTCCAAATGTACAGTTGGGGAAGTGACAGACGGGACACAGCTGGCACAGACCGCCTTCGCCTAAGCGGATCAGGTCGGAGCGCTCGATTTTGTCACCCGAAAACACGTGCGGCAGCAGGACGTCGAACACCGTCGTCGGCAGGTGGATCGCCGCACCGGGCACGCCGATGATCGCGATGTCGCCGAGGTAGGCCACGAGCGTCATGTTGCCGGGCTGCGAAGGGACTCCATGCGAGACGATCTCCGCGCCGAGGCTGCGCACAGCCGAAGGCGTTATGTCGTCGGGATCGACCGACATGCCGCCCGTAAAGATTAGAAAGTTGGCGCCCGCGTCGATATGAGTGCGCGCAGCGTCGCGGATCAAGGCTTCGTCGTCGTCGCACAGCGACATGCCGACGATGTCGCAGGGATAGGCGGCGAGCTTTTCGCGCACGACCGGCTCGAAGCGGTCTTTGACCCGCCCTGTGTAGACTTCAGAGCCCGTGATGACGATGCCGGCTTTCCTGTGACGATACGGCCGCAGGTCGAATAAGCCTTCGTTGTCGTCCCGGCACAGCGCTTCGGCCTGCAGGATCTGCTCTTCCTTCGTGGTGAGCGGCACGATTCGCATGGATGCAAGCGCCCGGCCTTTTTCGACCGGATAATGGTCGGGCAGCGACGCGATCGTCAGGTCGCCGATGGCGTTGAGGCGGGCGAGGAGATCGGTGTTTACGCGAAACATGCCGCGCACGTCGGCGATGAGCTGCATTTTACCTTCGGACGGGCCGATGTAGTGCGCTCCCTGCACCGGAGCCGCGGCGGCCATGCGCAGGGCGGCGTCTTCCTCGTGGATTTCGCCTGCATTCGGTTCCCAAACGAAGACTGTCCGCTTGCCCAGGTCCAGCAGGGCCGGGATGTCTTCTTCGCGTATAACGTGACCGCGCCGGAATGCGGCACCTTTAAATCCGTCTTTCATGGCGGTGATGTCGTGGCACAGTTCCATGCCGACGGCCCGCTCGACTTCGATTTTCTTCATGCTCCTATCCTTTCAGCACGACTTCTCTTCAATATATGTTACAGGTGCGATGATTCAGCTATAGAATAAATCCCTTCAGCACCGTTCCTTTTTTTAGCGCACCGCTTCCCGCCGGCACGACGGCGATGGCGTCGCAGCCGATGGCGCTGCTGATCACGGCGTTGCCCTGGCTTTCCGGCAGATGCAGAAGAACCGAGCCGCTCGACAGATCCAGCGTGCCGCGCAGCAGCCGGGTTGCTTTCGTCTTCTTGGGGAAATCCGATGCGAGCTCAAGGGTGAGGCCGCGGGGAAGCGGCTCGCGCATTCCGCACATTTTTTTAAGAGCGGGCCGCGCGACGGCGTAGAAGCTCGTGAGCGCAGAGGCCGGATTGCCGGACAGGCCGAACAGCAGCTTTCCGTCGAGCAGGCTGTATGCGCAGGCCATACCGGGCTTCATGGACACGCCTTGGACGAGGAGTGCAGCGCCCGCCCGCACCATCGCGTGAGGCGTCCGGTCCAGGTCGCCGGCCGACACGCCGCCGGTCAACAGGATGGCATCGCAGGATTCGATGCCCCGCTCGATCAGCGCGCAGATCTCCTGCTCCGAATCGCCGGCGCATCCGAGGTACAGCGGCTCGCAGCCGGTTTGCTTCAGAGCGGCGGCAAACACGTGTCGGTTCGTATTTCGTATTTTTCCTTCGGGTACGTCTTCGCCGGTCTCGACGACTTCGTTTCCTGTCGAAATGATGCCGACGACCGGTTTACGGTAGACGGAAGGGCAGGCGATTCCCTGCGCCGCCAGCGAGCCGGCAAGCCCGGCATCGATCACCGTCCCGGCGAGTGCCAGCCGCGTACCTGCCTGCACATCCTCGCCCGCGCGGACGATGTTCGCGCCGCTTTCCACCGGTGCAAATAACGCGACGCTGCGATCGGTACACTGTGTCCGTTCGTAGGCGACCACGGTGTCGGCGCCCTCGGGTATCGGGGCTCCGGTCAGGACCTTTGCCGCTGTCCCGGGCTCGATGCGGCACGGGGGAACGGAGCCGGCCGGGATGTTGCAGATGACGGAAAGCGTTACGGGAGCATCCTGCGTTGCGCAGCTGACATCCTCTGACCGAAACGCATATCCGTCGTAGGCGGAGCGGTCAAACGCAGGCACGGGTTCCCGGGCGACGAGGTCTTCCGGCAGCACCCGGCCGGCGCTTTCGTCGAGCGGAACGCGCTCGGTGTCGACTGCGGAAGCTTCTGCAAGCAGCGCATCTCTCGCCGTTTCGTAATCCGGATTTATGAGCATCGATTGCATCCTTTCAAAATCGCATTTGTCTTATCTTCTCGTTAGTCTGTATTATATAATAGGTAAAATTCTTCTCGGGAACTCCGGTTCGCTACCGCAGAATCTTTATTCACTGATTATTTTTTTAGAAGCAGAATGGACATCGGCGGCAGGCAGACGTCGACGGAAGGAGTCCGAATTCGCTCCCACGCCGGCTTATCCATATCCCACTGCATCGGCTCCGCATCGCTTTGCCCCTGCGCGCGCAGGATGACCGTGTACGAAAACGGATTCTCAATCTCGTCCAGCACATCGAAGCGGTACACGTTTTCGGGAGGATTCCCGGAGTTCGCGTGGCCGGCCCATGCGATGTCGTGCGAGCGGATCCCTGCGTATTCTTTTTGTTCTGCATCGTCCGCCAATTCTGCATCGACAAAGAGGTCGATCCCCCAATCCGTCGCTTCGACGAGCCGGTCGCTTTTTGGACGTATGCGCGAGATATTTTTACAGCCGGTCAACGCGGCGCCCGATCTCGTCCCGGGGTTTCGAAATATCTCTTCCTTTGTCCCCACGGCGCCGACGCGACCTTCCTCCAAAACGGCGATGCGGTCCGACAGGCGGAATACTTCCTTGCGGTTGTGCGACACGAGGACGACGGTCTTCCCAAATGACTCGATCACCTGCTTCAGTTCGTCTTCCATGCGGTGTCGCAGGTGACCGTCCAGCGCGGAAAACGGCTCGTCCAGGAGCAGGATGCGCGGTTCGGAGACGAGGATTCTCGCCAGGGCGACGCGCTGCTGCTGACCTCCCGACAGCATAGCGGGCGTGTGACCGGTCAGGCTGCCCAGACCGAAGCGCTCGACGATGCGGTTGACGTTGTCCGCTCTCTTTTGAGCATCCGGTTCTCTGCGGGCCCCGGCCCGGATGTTTTCCAGAACGGTCATGTGCGGAAACAGCGCGTAGTTCTGAAACACGAGGCCCGTGCGCCGCTCCTGAGGGGAGAGGTCGATGCGGCGTTCCGAGTCGAACAGGGTGACGCCGTCGACGACGATCCTGCCCCGGTCCGGACGCTCGACGCCCGCGATGCACTTGAGCGTCAGGCTTTTGCCGCTGCCCGAGGCTCCGAGCAACGCAAGCGTCTCATCGCCTGCATCGAGTCGAACGCTCAAGTGAAATGTGCCGTAGTTCTTTTCGATATTCACATAAATCGACATCGTTTACATCCTGTATCTGTCCGTCTTACTCTTCCCGTTGCTTTTCTCGATCAGGTTTACCGCGAGGAGGACGACGAAGGAGATCGCCAGGTTGATCGTCACCCATCGGAACGCAAGCGCGTCGTCGTTTGTGCGCCAGAGCTGGTACACCGTCGTCGAAACGGTCGCCGTCACGCCCGGAATGTAGCCTGCGACCATGCTCGTGGCACCGTATTCTCCGAGCGCCCGCGCGAACGCGAGCACGGTCCCTGCCAGAATTCCCTGCCGGCAGTACGGCATGCGGATGCGCCAGAAGATGTAGGTGTTCGAAAGTCCGATGGACTGCCCGGAATACGCCAGCGTCTCGTCGAACGATTCGAACGCGCCGCGCGCCGTGCGGTACATCAGCGGAAAGATGACGACGGAGGTGGCGAACACGGCAGACCACCACGTCATCGTCAGCCGGACGCCGAATACATGCAGCACCCAGGCGCCGACGAGGCGGTTCGGTCCGAGGATGCGCAAAAGTGCATACCCGATGACCGTTGGCGGGAGCACGAGCGGCAGCGTCAGGACGACGTCGAGCACACCTTTGACGATCGGCGGGGTTTTTGCGATGTAGTAGGCTGCGAGCAGTCCTGCGAAAAATATGAACGCGGTGCTGATGCCTGCGATGCGCAGGGAGTTCAGCAGAGGAAACCAGTCCATGCATCAATCTCCTGGCGGTGTAAAGCCGGCCGCTCTAAAAATGGCGGAAGCGGCATCGCCCTTCAGGTATTCCAGAAAAACGAGCGCCTCTGCCTGCTGAAGCGAGGAAGCCGGAACGGCCGCCGGATAGACGATGGGGTCGCACGATTCCGGCGGGGCGATGTCGATGACGGCAAGCCCTGCGGCGGCGGCATCCGTTGTATAAATCAGACCGCAGTCGACGACCTGTTCGGAAACGTGGGAGACGATCTCCTTGACGTTCGAAGCGTAGGTGATCCTGCCGGCTTTTGCGAGAGCCGCCTCGTCCAGTCCGAGGAAGTCAAGAATCTGCACGGAATACTGTCCGACCGGTACGTCGGCGTTGCCGAGGCACAGCAGGATGTCGTCATTTTCGAGCGCACGCTTTAAATCCAGAAACGAGTGCAGGTCCGCAGGATTCCCCTCCGGCACGGACAGGCAGACTTTGTTTTCCAGAATGTCGAAGCGACTGCCCTGCAGCACATCGATCGCGTCCATCTGACTCTGGCCGGCGGATACGAAGACGTCGCACAACGCCCCCTCCAGAATCTGCGTTTTCAGCGTGCCGGATGAGTCGAAGTTGAACACGAGTTCGATATCCGAATGTTCGATTCCGTAGGCCTGACCAATCTCCGTGAGCGTTTCTTTCATGGACGCGGCCGCAAACACGACGAGCTTCTTCTCTGGATTCTTTTCGGTGTCCCCGCTTTGCGGCGTGCCGCAACCTGTAGCGAGAGCGCCGATTAACAAAACGGCAGTGAGTGTGGCTGTGATGCTTTTCATTCGATCCTCCCCGGACAAAATAAAAAGTCCGTTTCCTTTTCGGATACGGACAACAAAACAGCCGGGCGCACACTCGCCCGCTGCGATATCCGTCTCCTTTTCAAACGCGGAAGGCCGGTCCGTTTCCGGAAGCGGCCCTGAACCGGTGACCCGGTACGGCTCAGGTTCCATGCCATGCTTTAGGAACAAGAGCTCGAAGACGAGAGTATTGTAGCACAGTTTCGGGAATCGGGTCAAATAGTGCCTGCGAAACCGCAAAATGCGTTGACAAGTGTGGGTTTAGTGGATATCATGGTTAGTAGCCTATGACTTTTTAGGATGGGAGTATTGTCTGGTACAATCACCCCGCCATGTATGCATACATTTTTGTGTCCGAAACGGAGGGAAAGCTATGTTTAAAAGAAAGGTATTATTGGTCGCTCTGGCGCTGGCTCTCGTGCTCGGCCTGGCTTCCGGGGCATTTGCCGTGGAGGATGTGACCGCAGGTCATTCGATCGAGTTTAAGGATATGCCCGAAGAAGGATTCTGGTCGTATCCGGCTCTGAGTGCTGCAGTCGAAAACGGGCTGCTGGATGGATTCGAGGAGGGCGGCGCACGATACATCAAACCCGAAGCATCGCTTACCCGTGCCCAGATGGCCACGATTGTAAACCGCGCGTTCGGCGCACAGGCCGCTGCGGCGTTAACCGGTGTCACCGACGTGCCTTCGTACACGTGGTATGCACCCGAGATGCAAAAAGCCGTTCAGATGGGAACGTTTATGCTCGACACGAAGATGCGTCCCAACGACAGCATTACGCGTCAGGAGGCGTTTGTCGTACTCGCCCGGGCGTTTAAGCTGCAGGATGCCGACAAGGCATATAAACCCCTCAATGCGTTTTCCGACAAGGCGGATATCGCGGATTGGGCCAAGCCCAACCTGAGCGCGATGGCAGGCGCAGGCTACATCCAGGGCTCCGGCGGATACCTTCAGCCGAAAGCTTCGATTACAAGGGCCGAGTTTGCCACGGTTATGGACAACATGGTGAAGCAGTACATCGACGTGGCCGGCACCTATACCGAGGTTGTGGCCGACGGAAACGTTATCATCCGCGTGCCGGGCGTAACGCTCGACGGCGTTAAAGTCAAGGGTGATCTTGTCATCGGCGACGGTGTCGGCGAAGGCGATGCCATCCTCAAAAATATTACGGTCACCGGCCGCGCTCTGATCCGCGGCGGCGGCGAAAATTCGGTTAAGTTTATCGGTTCGGAAACCGACGTTCAAAACATCGTAATCGCGAGGGGTTCGGACGGGAAAGTGCGCATCCTCACAGAAGACGGTGCGGTGCTCGCCGAGGCCGAAGTCGACAGCGACGGCGACGTAATCCTCGAAGGGACGTTTGGCAGCGTAACGGTTCTGGCCGACGACATTACGGTAACGGCTGTGGGCGCCACTCTCACCGATGTAGCCGTGGACGGACAGAATTCCCAGGTCATTTTAGGCACAGGCACAACGGCGCAAAACGTGAGCATCAACGGCGCAGCGTCCAGCGTAGTGGTCGAAGAGGGTGCGTCGGCGAAAACTGTGGAAATCTCCGCACCTGATGCATCGGTATCCGGCGGCGGAACCGTCGAAAACGTCAGTGTACAGTCCGGCGGAGACAATGCGTCCGTTACGACGCCCAACACCGTGACGACGGTCGCTACGAACGTCGAAGGTGTTACGGCAGGCGGACAGGATGTTCCTCCGGGCGGAACCGCGACGAACAACTCCACCGGCACGGATGCGACGATTGACGATCCGAAACCGCCCAGCGGTGGAACGCCAGCTATGTCGATCAGCATCGAAAAGGTGATGTATGATGGAGGTGAGCGTACTAAAGATACGAACGGCGTCTACTCATTGCCGCCAGGTGCAGATGAAGAGAAAGCGTCCATCGATGTCTCTATTAAAAACACAAGGGCCGGAGATTATAACGTTAAACTTACTATCAAGAATGCGTCTGGGCTGATTGTGGCAGAAGCTACTTCATCAGGATTAAAAAGGCAGTACTTAGATGCGCTGGATGTATACGGACCGGTTACATTTGATGATATTGCCGGCATGTTCGACCGACTTGGAACAAATCCATCTGGTTACTACTTGAAACAGGATGGATCTAAGGTCGAAGGAGATACTGAGAGTAAGTTTAAGGATGCCATTCAAGCAACGTTTGGTCGGATGAGGAATGGTGAAGTTTACACGGTCACTGTTGAATTTGGGGGAGCAGCATCAGCATCGCTACAATTTAAAGTTATGCGAGAAGAGCCAGCCTAAACCATCGCTTCACAATCAACGAATCACATCGATAATCAACGGAGGGGTGGGCATTCTGCCCGCCCCTTTCCGCACAGGAGCAGACGCACATGAGCGTATCGAGAAGGCGGGTGCTCGCCGTGATCCTGATCGTGTTTACCGGAACGGCGGCGTTCCTCGGGTACAACGCGTACAAGGCTTTTTTCGGCGGCATCGACAGCGACTATAAACTGCAGATCAGCAAAGAGATCGAAGACATCAGCCGGGAGATCGGCGAAGGCCTGCTGCAACCGGACGGATCGGCGGATCCGGACGGCGACGACGGTTCAGCCGGCGAGCCTGTGGACCCGGCGCCCGCTCCCCCTGCGCCGCCGGTGCCGGATGCGGCGCGCATCGACTCGGTAAAGGGCGCCTACGAAAGCGGCATCCGCAAGCTGCAGGATCAGGGCAACAGCGTCGTCAATGGCCTCATCGCCGATGCGAAAGCGGAGTACGCCGCGCTGAAAAAGGCCGGGGGCGGCAAATCGGCGGTGTTGAACCTGGCGGTTTCCTACATGGGCAAAGCGACGGCGATGGAAAAAGAGATCGACGCGGGGTTCAACGCGCTTTTATCCGGGATGTCGGCCGAACTTGCGGCCGCCGGCATGCCGCAGGCGGAAATCGACGGATATGTGTCCGGAATTAAGGAGGCGTATCGCGTGGAAAAGGAAACCCGCAGGAACGCGCTGATGGACAGAGCAAAGGAGTATCTGTAGCGGACACGGGACGCAGGCAGAGAGGGAGTATCGTGCATGGCAGACATCGAAACCAACAGATATAATAAATACGGGGACCTGATCGCTGTCGACGACGGATACACGATCCAGGAGCTGATCGACATCGTCCTGTCGCGCATCCGGATGATCATCGGCCTGACGCTTGCGTGCGGACTGCTCGCATTTACGGTCAGCCAGTTTGTGCTGACGCCGTACTACGAAGCGAGCGTCAAGCTGTTTGTCAACAACTCCCGGCTCGGTCAGTCGGACACGACGAGCATCGGCGATCTGAACGCATCGGAGCGGCTCGTCAACACGTACATGGAAATCGTCAAGAGCGACACGGTTCTGAAGAAAGTAGCCGACAGCACCGGTTCGGTCGTCTCGGTGGAACAGCTGCGCCACATGGTGTCGACCCAGCCGGTCAAAAATACAGAGATTTTCTATGTCACCGTCACGTCCGACGTGCCCGAAAACGCCCGGCTGCTGGCCGACCAGATCGCCCGCGACGCGCCGGACGAGATCATGGACTTTGTAGAAGCGACGTCGGTCAAAGTCATCGACTACGCGACGCTGCCGACCAACCCGTCCACGCCCAACGTCAAGCTGAACGCGGCCATCGGATTTTTGCTCGGGTTAATCCTGAGCGTGCTGCTTGCGCTTTTGCTCGACATGCTGGATGTAACGATCCGCTCGGAAGAGGACATCTCGGGGCTGCTGGACATTCCGGTGCTCGGCGTCATTCCGACCATCGATCTGTCGAACGGAAAGGAAGCGGGGTACGGCAGCTACTCCGCGTACAGGAGGCAGCATGAGCATTAAACAGAAGTCGATGTCCCGGACATCGAAAAAGCACGCGCGCAGGGCCGGACGGCTGTCCGAGGGCATTCTGCTGAGCGACTCCACGCCGTTTCACGTGAGGGAAGCGTATAAAGCTCTCCGCACGAACGTGATGTTTTCCATCGCCGGCAACGAGGGAAAAGTCATCGGTGTTACAAGCGCGGTGCCGGGCGAGGGCAAGAGCTCGACGATCATCAACCTGGCGATTACGTTTGCGGAAATCGGAAACAAAGTCATCCTTTTGGACTGCGACCTGCGCAGACCGAATCTGCAGCGGATTACGGACGTGGAACCCGGGCCGGGACTGGCCGAAGTGCTGGCGCGCTTCGTCGAACTGGACGAGGTGATCCAGCCCAGCAAATACGACAAGCTGGACATCATCTACAGCGGCGATATCCCGCCGAATCCGGCGGAGCTGCTCGGCTCAAAGAATATGGAAGCGCTGATCGAAGAGCTGAGAGAACGCTACGATTACGTGCTGATCGATACGCCGCCGGTCAACGTCGTGACGGATGCCGTCGTACTGTCGCGGCTCATCGACGGGCTCATCCTCGTGACGCGCGAAAACATCAGCCGGCGCGACGAGCTCCTGTATGCGGTCAACAGCCTGCAGTTTGTGAACGCCAGGCTGATCGGCACGGTGCTCAACGACAAGGTTCTTCAGACCAAGCGCAGCTACCGGTACGGAAGATATAAAGGCTACTATGCGAGCGAGTACATGGACGATCGCCGTGACTGACTGGCACACGCACATCCTGCCGGGTATGGACGACGGAAGCCGGGATGCGGAGGAGTCGCTGGACATGCTCGCGGCGCTGGCGGATCAGCAGGTGTCCGAAGTCGTTATGACACCTCATTTTTATGCGCAGGCTGAATCGCCGGCCCGGTTTCTGAAGCGGCGCAGGAAGGCGCAGGAGCAGCTTGCGCACGCGATCGAAAGCCGGACGGCTGAGGGAGCAGAGCTTCCGTCGTGCGTCGCAGGTGTCGAAGTGTACTATTTCGATCAGCTGTGGCAGCTCGACGCAGAGGAGCTCCGCGCGCTCTGCATCGGCTCGTCGAACATCCTGATGGTGGAAATGCCGGAGACTCCGTGGGAGACGCGCGTGTACGACACGCTCGAGAAGCTGATGTACCGCAAGTCGGTGACCCCGCTGATCGCCCACGTCGACCGCTGCATGGACGCGATTACCGATTCTCAGGCGTTCGACCGGCTCATCGCCGACGGCCTGCTCGTCCAGCTGAACACGGCTGCGTTCGAAGGCATGCGCTCGAAGCGGAAAGCGTTCCGCTGGATGAAGAGCGGGCGCGTGCACCGCATCGGATCGGACTGTCACAACATGCAAAACCGGAAACCGGACATCGCGTCCGCGGTGCGCACGGTTCAAAAGTCGCTCGGCGAAGAAGCCGTCCGCTTTTATTTTGCGCCGGTGAGCGAGACAAAGAGATAAGAAAGGGAAAGGGAACGAGAAGTCATGTGGAAAGAATTTAAAGAGTTTGCAGTCAAGGGGAATGTGCTCGATCTGGCGGTCGCCGTAATCATCGGCGGTGCATTCGGCAAGATTGTAACGTCGTTTGTCAACGACCTGATTATGCCGGCCATCGGCATCCTTTTGGGAAAGGTCAATTTTTCGGATTTGAAGTACGTCATCACGCCCGGCACGGAAGACGTGGCGGAAGCTGCCATCATGTACGGCGCGCTTCTTCAGTCCATCGTGGATTTTGTGATCATCGCATTCTCGATCTTTATGCTGGTCAAGGTGCTGACGTTCCACAAAAAAAAGGAAGCGGAAGAGCCGGAACCCGAGCCCGAACCCGCACCGGACATCGTCCTTCTCGAGGAAATCCGCGATCTGTTAAAGCAAAACCGCGAGTGAGCCGGGATTGGGGCTTGACAGAGGCGAAATGACAGGGCTATACTGTCTGCATACCAACGAAAGGAAACGGTCACGATGTACGGTCGGGCAATCGACATGATCAGCATTACAATCGGCATTGCGAACATCAGCAATGCCAGCCTTGCGTTATGCTGATACGGGTACGCGTGTAGAGTATGTTACAACACCCCTGCAGCAGGCGCTGCAGGGGTGTTTCGTTACAGGCAAGGGAGGGATCACATGTTATTATCAGGAGCACAGATCGTCATGGAAGAGCTGCTTGCGCACGGCGTCGACACGGTGTTCGGCTATCCGGGCGGAGCAGCGCTGGATTTGTACGATGCGCTGTACGAGTACAGCGACCGGATCAACAATGTCATGACGGCGCACGAGCAGGGAGCCAGCCATGCGGCCGACGGCTATGCGCGATCCGGCGGGAAGACCGGCGTCGTGATTGCGACGAGCGGACCGGGTGCGACGAACCTGGTCACCGGCATCGCGACGGCCTGGATGGACAGCACGCCGCTTGTGGCGATTACGGCCAACGTGGCTTCGCACCTCATCGGCCGGGATGCGTTTCAGGAAATCTACATCACCGGCATCACCATGCCCATCACCAAGCACAACTTCCAGGTGAGCGACGCGTCGGAGATCTCCGATGTGATCCGCGATGCGTTCCGCATCGCCCATTCCGGACGAAAAGGTCCGGTGCTCGTCGACATCACAAAGGATGCGACGATCGCAAAAGTCGAATACGAACCGAGAAAGCCCATGGATCTGCCTGCGCCTCTGTGCATCGATGCTTCGGATGCAGAAAAGGTAGCTGAGCTGATCAACGAAGCACAGCGCCCGCTGTTCTACTGCGGAGGCGGGGTCATCGCCTCCGATGCCACGGACTGGATCCGGCGCATCGCCGCCAAAGCGGATATCCCTGTGTGCCACTCCATGATGGGCGCCGGGGTGATGCCACACGACGACCCGCTGAACCTGGGCATGGTCGGCATGCACGGCACGGTCGCCGCGAACCGGGCCGCTGACGAGTGCGATCTGCTGCTGGCCGTCGGCGTCCGCTTCCCGGACCGCGTGGCGCTCAGTCCCAAGAAGTTCGCCCCCAAAGCGAAGATCGTACACATCGACGCGGACCGCAGCGAGCTGAACAAAAATGTTAAAGTCGACATGGCGATCCGCTGCGATATCCTGCAGGCGATGGAGATGCTGCACGAAGGCGTCGCCGAGGCGTCGCATCCGGACTGGATGGCTAAGCTCGCCGATTGGAAAGCTGTGTGCAGCCGGGACTGCCCGGTGGGCGACGGACTGGATCCCTGTTCGCTCATCGCAAAGATTTCTGAACTTTCAGGACCGGATGCGATCTACGTTACTGATGTGGGGCAGCACCAGATGTGGGCGGCGCAGTACGTTCATCACAACGAGCCGAAGCACTTTATCACCAGCGGCGGTCTGGGCACGATGGGTTTCGGATACGGGGCTGCGATCGGCGCCAAGCTCGCCAATCCGGGAAAGAGAGTCGTCCACCTGACGGGGGACGGGTCCTTCCACATGAACTTCAACGAAGGGTGCACGGCGGCAAAGTACAAGCTGCCCATCATCACCGTTTTGTTCAACAACCGCGTGCTCGGCATGGTGTATCAGTGGCAGACGCAGTTTTACGGCGGCCGCTATTCTGCGACCGAGCCGGAGCGGCTGACGGACTTCCCGAAGCTCGCAGAGGCGCTGGGTGTCAAGGGGTACGCAGCATCCACGCTCGAAGAGTTCGAAGCGTGTTACCGCAAAGCGCTCGAAGAAGAAGGGCCGGTGTGGATCGACTGCGCCATCGACCGGCATATCCGGGTGCTGCCCATGATTCCCGGCGGCGGCACAGTCGAAGATATGATAACGGAGTAATGCGATGGATACGATACAAAATTCGAGAAAAGTGATCAGCATACTGGTCGACAATAAACCGAACACGCTGGCGAGGATTTCCAGCCTCGTCGGACGGCGAAATTACAACATCGAAACCATCACGGCATCGGAGACGCACATGCCCGGGGTCACGCTGATTACGCTCGTCGTGACCGACACGGATCCGGATGTTCTCGATCAGATCGTGGCGCACATCGAAAAACTCGAGCCCGTGCGCGAGGTCCACGTGATGGACAGCACCGGCGGGCTGTACCGCGAGCTTCTGTTGCTGAAAGTGATCGTCGACAAAGACGCCCGATCCTCCCTGGTGGAAATCGCCGAAGTGTACCGTGCGAAAATCATCGACCTTTCCAGGAGCAGCATGATCATCGAACTGACCGGCGAGCCGTCCAAGCTGGACGGATTTATGGATTTGATGAGCGAATACGAGCTCGTAGAGGTCTGCAGGACCGGGGTAACGGGCATGAATCGCGGTATGTAGGAGAAGCATTCCGGAGGATGCGATCGAAGATACGGCGAGATAAAGCGCAGAAATTGTATAATACGTGTTTCGAGACAGCCGGTTGTTCGCACGCCGGCTGTCTTTTTATAGTTGCAAGGCAAAACGTATTGTTTTATGCTATATGAGAACGAATCGCTGAACGAAAGGAAACGCTGCAATGAAAAGAATTATCGCTCTGATCGTCGTTTCGATGCTCGCACTGACGTCTTGCGGTGCGAAAGGGGGCCCTGCCGGCGGCGCTGAAGGCGACCTCTCCGCGTTGAGGGCGCAGATTCAAGGGGCACAACAGGCGTTTTCCAGGCTCGGGACGGGCGAGCTCCGCATCGAAACGGAGCGGACGCAAACCTACGTCCACGCTTCGGGCGGGCAGGATGTCGAACAAGAAGAGACGACGAGCGATATCATTTATTTTAAGAAGACGGGAAGCGATTACGAATTTATACAGATTCGCAGGCAGTCGCTTGCCGACACTCCCGAAGGCTTTAAGCAGCACAACGATATCCATACGAAGTTCTATTACATTTCCCGGCCGAACGGAACGCATACGTGGCAGGAGGCGGCTGCGGAGAGCGGGTACGATTCCCTGCCCGAGGAAGCCGGCTGGCTGTTCCGGCTGGAGAGCGAGCCGCTGATCGAGGCCATCGAAGCGGATGAGCAGGCCGGCTACACAGTGTACGAGCTGACGCCAAACGCGGCCTGGTTCGAGGCAGCGGCGGCCGGAAGCGAATACAACGGATATGCGGTGGATGCCTACCGCATATCGTACAGCGTCGACGAAGACGGACTGCTGCGGAGCGTCCGGGTCGCGCAGGACGAGTCCTGGATCCATTCCGACATGTACGATATCAGGCAGACGCTGCGCTGCGAGATTGAGCTTGTGGACACGGGCACGGCGCCCGACATGGATTATTTTAAAAACGACAGCACGTATCAGAAACCTGTCTACGACGAGATTACGGAGATCTGGCGCGAAGAATTTATCAACCTCCCCGAAACCTTCCTGTTCGACGTCCGGATCCCCAGGATGAAAAGCGACCTCCCCGGAGCGGCTGCGATCAACAGCCGAATTCAGGAAGACTGCAACCTGGAGCTTACGGCGACAGCGGTCGATCTGGAAAGCTACGGGTCGTGGGGCGGCTACCCGTGGCATACCGTCGACTTTGCGGTCATGAAGTTCGGGCATGTGTATCAGATCTGCATTTTCAATACGGAGGCTTCCGCCTGGGGTTCCGGTGTCAACCGGTGGCTGTATAAATACTACTACGATTCGGTTGCGGGCGAGGCGATGAGTGCGGACGATTTTCTGGTCCACATGGGGTACGAGCCGCCGGAGATCGAAGAACTGTTTTTTAGAGACGTGGTGATCGAGGATATAGATTCCGCCGACGACTATTCGTACGACGATATTGCCGACTGGTACTACTTCGACGAAAACGGCCGCGTACAGTTCTACGTGACCCTGTACGGTTAACGGGGCCAGAGGCGGCAGGCGGTTCCGGTTACGAGATAGGCTCGTTCGGCAAGATCCGCAAGCGGCGTGTCGGACAGGGAGTCCGAATAGAACTCTTCGAACGTGCACCCGGGGCACTGCTCCATCAGGCGGACGACTTTTTCGGGCCCGAAGCAGTTCTCGCCGGTGTAAAGGCCTGTTTTGGGGTGGACGCGCGAGGCGATCAGCACGGCATCCCTGCACACCGGTGCGAGCAGAAATTCGGGCGATGCGGAAATGATGATATCGTCCGGCCTTTTTCGCTCCAGGTAGCAGTCTTTGATCTTGTGGCGGTGCGCATCCCAGAAGTCGGCGACGGCGTCATCGATGTCGGGGATATAGCGGAGAAATCGGTAGAATGTCTGCTTAAAGGCGGTTTTTCGACGCAGGCCCAGGATGTACGCCAGTCCGGCTGTGGCTGTCCGGGGAAGCGCCCGCAGCACGCCCGGGTGGCGGCGGATAGAATAGAGATAGAAGTCGACCGTGCTGTCGCCGTCGTAGATGGTTTTATCGAAATCGTATCCGTTCAAGACCGGCCCTCCTTTTTTTCGCACATGCAACGCTATTATAGCGTGACGGCTGCGGGCGGGCAACCAGCGTTTCTTTTTGCAGTCAAACAGAGTATACTATAGGTGTGTTCTGCGACATAGCTACAGGAGGGACCCATGAATAAAAGAGTCATCACCATCGGCCGCGAATTTGGAAGCGGCGGTCGGGAAATCGGAGTGGAACTCGCCAGGCGGCTGGATATTCCCTTTTACGACAAAGAGCTGCTGAAGCTGGCGTCTGAGGAAAGCGGACTGGCGGAAGTGTTCCTGGAGGCCAACGAAGAAAAGACGCCGGGCTTGCTCGGTTCTTCGCTCAGCCGGGCGGCGCTGTCTGCGTTTTATCAGCCGACGCTGTCCGATACGATTTTTCTCGAACAGTCCAAAGTGATCCGGATGCTGGCGGAAAAAGGGCCCTGCGTCATCGTCGGGCGCTGTTCGGACTACGTGCTGCGCGATCAGGACAGCGCAGATATTTTCGTGACAGCCAGCATGGAGTTTCGCATCCGCAGGCATCGCGACATGGGCCGCGAAGGGGCGGACGGAAGCGACGAAGCCATCGAAAAGTACATTCGGGAAGCAGATAAGCAGCGACGGAAGTACTACGAACACTATACGGGCCGCAACTGGGGGCGCGTAGAAAACTATCACCTGTGTCTCTTTACGGATAAAGTCGGCGTCCAGGGTGCTGTGGAGACCATCCTCACCTATCTGACTCACTGGGGTCGGCATGCAGAAAGGAAACCCGCAAAATGATTATGTTCTACTGCGACTACAACGAAGGCGCGCATCCATCCATCATCAAGCTGATGAACGACACGAATATGGAGCAGCACGAAGGGTACAGCGAAGATGCGTACACGGAGCAGGCGAGGCAGCTCATTCGCAAAGCATGCGATAACAACGATGTCGATGTACACATCCTCGTCGGCGGCACGCAGGCGAACATGACGGTCATCTCCGCCGCACTCCGGACGCATCAGGGCGTGCTTTCGGCGGAGACCGGTCACATCAACTGCCACGAGACGGGCGCCATTGAGGCGGGCGGGCACAAAGTGTTGGCCCTGCCGACCGCCGACGGTAAAATTACGGCCGATCAGGTCCGGAAATACTGCATCGACCACAGAAACGACAGTTCGTTTGAGCACATCGTGCAGCCGAAAATGGTCTATGTGTCCAACCCGACGGAGCTTGGGACGATCTATACCCGCCGCGAACTGACTGAGATCCGCGCCGCCTGCGACGAGTTCGGTCTGTTTCTGTTTCTCGACGGAGCACGGCTCGGTTACGGCCTGGCGTCGCCCGGAAACGATCTCGATCTGCCGTTCATCGCCGAAGTGTGCGATGTGTTTTACATCGGGGGTACGAAGCAGGGGGCACTGTTTGGGGAAGCTGTTGTGATCCGAAACGAAGCGCTCAAAGAAGACTTCAGATATATCATCAAGCAAAACGGAGGCATGCTCGCAAAAGGGCGCCTGCTCGCGCTGCAGTTTATCGGTCTGTTTACCGACGATTTATACATGGAGCTGTCGCGCCACGCGATCGCCATGGCCCTGAAAATCAAGGAGGGATTCGAGGCTATGGATATCGGATTCCTCGCAGAAAATCCGACGAACCAGCAGTTCCCGATTCTGCCCGATGCGGTTCTTGCTAAAATCGGCGAAAAATACGGGTACGAATATCAGAAGCGAATCGACGAAACGCACAGCGCCGTACGGTTCTGCACATCGTGGGCGACGAAGGAAGAAAATGTAGATTCCCTGCTTGCAGATGTCAGGAAAATGTTGTATCATTCGTAATTGGGACCGGAAATCCCTCCGGTGTGGGGAATTAGCTCAGCTGGGAGAGCGCATGGTTCGCAATCATGAGGTCAGGGGTTCGATCCCCCTATTCTCCACCAAAGGCGCAACGAGATACGATCGCGTTGCACCTTTTTTTACCGTATCGTCAGATTGTACGACAGCAAGGATGGGGATGAGAGCACGCGCCCGAACAGCACGGATACGGAGGCTGATTGCATCCCTGGCGGTGCTCGTGTGCGCCGTCGGATGCGCTACTTGTTTTGCAACGGCTCTGGCTGCATCTTCGGAATCGCCGTTTGTTTCATCTACGATTGAACTCATTAGAGGAAAACAAGTGCTGGTCGCCAATGCGGATTCCCGCGTGGATCGGCAGGTGACGGCCTCGATGATCTTTGAGGCATACCGGAAGGAAATCTATGCGCTTGCAGTTGTGAGCATCGGCTCGACTGCCGTGTTCATCGGATTGCTTTTGAAGAAAAACCACCAGCTTCGCAAAGACATCGCAGAAATAAAAGAGCGGGACGAAAAAATCGAGTATCTGACCTACCACGACAAGCTGACGGGGCTGTACAACCGCACGTATCTGGACGGCGTTATCGAGAACATCGAGGCGAAGAATCAGGTGCCCACATCCGTGCTTCTCGGGGATGTAAACGGATTGAAGCTGGTCAACGATGTGCTGGGCCATGCAGCGGGAGACCTCCTGTTGCAGGGCATAGCGAGACTCCTTCAGCAATACTGCCGGCCGGAAGACATCATCGCCCGCCAGGGGGGTGACGAATACGTGGTCGTGATGCCGAAAACATCGAAAGAGGAGGCGGCCAGAATCCACCGGAGCATACTCGACGCCTGCGAGCAGCACTGCGTCGGACTTTTGCCGGTCCACCTGTCGCTGGGGTATGGCACAAAAGAAAAGCGTCGGGATTCGATTCGAAAAGCTTTGGGTGACGCCGAGCGCATGATGTACGAACAGAAGCTCTTGTATTCCATCCGGAAAGACGATGGCGTCGTCAGAAACCTGGAAAAGTATCTGGAGGAAAAAAATCCTGTCGCAATGCAGCACGGTCTGCGCTTGTGGAAACATCTGAGCGCGATGGGTGCGCGGCTCGGGCTTTCGGGTGCCGATATGGAGAACCTCCGGATGCTGGCGCGAATGCACGACATCGGAAAGATCGTCGTCGGCGAGGCGGCTGCAATGCGCAGGGAGTTTTCGAGCGAAGACGAAAGCCTGCAGATTCGCTCGTATCCGGAAATGGGTTTTCGCATTGCGATTTCATCACAGATTCTGTACAACATCGCCGAACATATCCTGCACCAGAGCGAATGGTGGAACGGGAACGGCTATCCTCACGGCCTGCAGGGCGACGCGATTCCGCTGCCCTCCAGAATGCTCGCCATCGCTAACGCCTACGACGTCATGACGACGGACCGGCCGTACCGCAATGCGCTTGACAGCGAATCGGCGATACGCGAGCTCGAGAAAAGCCGGGGCGGTCAGTTCGACCCCGCCCTGCTCGATGTGTTTATATCCGTCATTGAGGATGAAGCTAAGGAACAAGCGGTCATCGGACCGGAAGGAGAAGGAAATGGAAGTTCATAAGTATCATGCGCTTGGAAACGATTACCTCGTGTACGATCCGAAAACAAATGCCATGGAGTTGAACGAAGAACGCATCCGCCTCATCTGTGACCGGCACTTCGGCGTCGGGTCCGACGGCATTTTATACGGACCGGTCTTCGTCAACGGGACGCCTTCGGTGCGCATCTACAATCCCGACGGCAGCGAGGCGGAAAAAAGCGGAAGCGGCGTGCGCATCTTTTCGAAATATTTAAAGGATGCAGGCTATGTTTCCGACCGGAAGTTTACACTGTCGACGATCGGCGGCGACGTGGATGTGGAGTTTTTAAACGAGTCGGGCGACGTGATGAAGGTATTCATGGGAACGCTGACATTTCAAAGTTCGCAGATCCCTGTGGCGGGCGCAGACCGGGTGGTCGTCGACGAGCCGATGGAGTTCGGGGGCAATGTCTACCGCGCTACCTGCGTTTCCATCGGTAACCCGCACTGCGTCATTCCCATGGACGAGATCGACAAGCAGCACGCCTGCGAACTGGGGCCGCTGGTGGAGAATTCTGAACACTTCCCCAACCGCATCAACATGCAGCTCCTCAAAGTGCTGGATCGACAAAACATCCAGATCGAAATCTACGAGCGCGGCGCCGGCTACACGCTGGCCTCCGGCACGAGCAGCTGTGCGACGGCCGGGGCGGCACACAGACTCGGTCTTGTCGACGATCGCGTGACGGTGCACATGCCGGGCGGTACGATCGAAATCGAGATTCTTCCGGACGAGTCGGTCTACATGACGGGGCGCGTCCACCGGGTCGGCGTAACGACCTTTTCGCCGGAATACGAAGCCGATCTTCTCGCTCTGTAACGAGCTTCGGACAGTCGGCTCGGGAAACCTGCCGCACATAAGCTTTGTCGTTGACATGAGGTAAACATTATCCTATAATCAATGGTACGGCACGATGTGAGAAGGGGAGGTTGAAGGGCATGCGCTACGAAGAATATGTAAAAATTCTCGCACATGACTACATGGAAAGCGGCATCGTCGATGTGGACGGGTATCCGGACATCGACCTGTATATCGATCAGATGGTCAAATGCCTCAACAAGGAACTGCGTCTGTACGGGGATGGCGAAAGCGGACCGGTTACGAAGTCCATGGTCAGCAACTATACGAAATACAAGATGATACCGCGGCCTGCAGGTAAGCACTATACAAAAAACCACCTCATCCTGATGACCATCGTGTTTTACCTCAAAGGGTGTTTCAGCATGGAGGAGATCCAGCGGCTGATGAAGCCTGTGCTCGACAACTACACGTCCGAATGGGATGAGCCCATCGACCTGTCGAGCATGTATGCGGAAATAACGGACATCATCCATCGCGCCGAAGCCGACCTTCCGGAGCGCATGGACGCTCAGATCCGGGAAATCAAGCGGCATCTGACGAAGCGCGAAGCGGCCGATGACGACACATCCGAGCTGATGATGCTGATTACGACGCTGATCATGCGGTCGAATGCCGAGCGCTTCATTGCGGAAAAGCTTCTCGACGAGTATTTCGCAGGCGTCAAGAAGAGCACAAAAAACACGAAGAAAAAATAGCCTGAGCCAGGCGGCATAAAAAGAGCAGGACCGACCAGGTCCTGCTTTCAAATGGGTTCAGGCCATTATACGCTTAGGCGCTTACGCGCGGACGGGCGGACGCTGTCCGTGGTATTGATAATAGCATACCTGAAGGCGGCCGTTGTACAGCTTGCGCTTGCGGTCGGCCGGCCGGCCGAAACGGCCTTCAAACGACGGGTCAGCCGTCAGCAGAAACAGCGACCACGTAGGCCGGGTCGCCATGAACGCGGCCAGATCCCGGTAGATCCCGTTTAAGTGTTTCTGCGTTCCGATGCGCTGGGCATACGGCGGGTTGGTGATGATCATCCCGTACGGCTCTTTTTCGGCGAGGTCGCTCACCGGTGCGACCCGAAAGTCGATGCAGTCTTCGACGCCGGCTTCGGCCGCATTCGCCTTCGCCGCCTCCACCGCCTTCCGGTCGCGGTCCGATGCGTGGATCCGGACCGGCGCATCGTGGTCGATCGCTTCGTACGCGGCGCGCTTCTCCTGCGCCCACAGCTCCTGCGGGATCGCCGCCCACTCCTGCGACACGAACGCGCGCGACAGACCCGGCGCGATGTTGCGGCCGAGCATGGCCGCCTCGATCGCAAGCGTGCCCGAACCGCACATCGGATCGGTCATCAGACGGTCCGCCCGGTAAAACGACAGCCCGATCAGCGCCGCAGCCAGCGTCTCCTTCATGGGCGCTTCGACATCGCTGACGCGATACCCGCGCTTGTGCAAGCCTTCGCCGCTCGTGTCGAGCATCACCGTCACGC
>LSQX01309490.1_pt3 | contig 25442 bp, 28 predicted proteins | sample 654561 | NCBI WGS metagenome assembly LSQX01 (sample SAMN04489861, study PRJNA283612) | anaerobic digester metagenome | isolation source: 4 biogas reactors fed with cattle manure at either 37C or 55C with and... | place: Denmark: Kongens Lyngby | collected 2014 | reverse complement strand
TGGACAAGGCCGGTTAAGCTTTTCCGCGGCTTTGATGATGTCTATTATGTCCCCCACTCCCGCAATACAGAGGTGCGCCGCGCCGATCTGGAAAAGGTCAGCCAGCTGCGCATTCTCTCCGAATCAGAGGTGTCCGGGGTCTATGCTGTCGCGGATCTGACTGGTCGCCAGATCTTTCTGACCGGCCATTCTGAGTATGATCCACTGACCTTGAAATACGAGTACGAACGCGACCTGGAACGCGGTCTGGCTATTGATCTGCCTGTCAATTATTTCCCGCAGGACAATCCGGAACTGGCACCCATCGTCAACTGGCGCAGTTCTGCCTACCTGCTGTTCGCCAACTGGCTGAACTACTATGTCTACCAGGAAACACCCTACGACCTGTCGGCACTATCCGGACAAGGCCGCGAAAACGGGCCAACGACTATGTAACTCAAGTTACTGCGAAAAAAACATCGAAACGATATGCTTGCAGCAATATAAATTGATCCCGTTGTGAATAATCAGCTATGGTGATGGAGGTTCATATGGCACTAAAAATTCAATCTGACAATTTTGATGCGTTGGTCATGAAAAGTGACAAACCTGTCCTGCTTGATTTCTGGGCAGTTTGGTGTGGTCCTTGCCGCATGGTCGCGCCGACGATCGACAAGCTGGCTGAAGACTACAAAGACCTCGCTGTCGTCGGCAAGGTCAATGTCGATGAAGAAACCGATCTGGCTGAGCAATTCCGGGTTATGAGCATTCCCACCATTTACCTGCTGAAAAACGGTCAGGTGGTTGAACGCATGGTTGGTGCCCGACCCTATGAGGAACTGGCAGCCTTGCTGGATAAACACACCAATAAAGCCTGAAACCCAGTAGCCCCGACAGGGTGAGTAACCTTCCACATGGATTAAGAGACGTCTGCGGGCGTCTTTTTGCATGTGCACGTTCATCACTTTTGCTGTTTCATAGTATAATGAGATAATAAACAATCTTTCCACTCTGCGTGGCAGATTGCCTTTCAGGCGATTCTTTGTATCGGGCTGCGTCAATTGCCCGGTTTTAGACAACTGCACAGCAGGAAAAACGCTGAAAAACAAGTGGAGCATTGTGAGCTATGGAACAAAGAGGTGCAGGGACATGCAGCTGATCGGATCGAGCGAGCAACATCAGATCGACCAGGCCTGGCAGGCAGGAACAGGTTTGCCTTTACTGCTGCTGATGGAAGCGGCAGCGACAGCTGTCTATCGTTTTTGTGTCACCGTTGCCGACGCCAGGAAACAAGACCGCCACCCGCCGGTGCTTGTCCTTTGTGGCCGTGGGCAAAATGGCGGTGACGCATATGCATGCGCGCGTCTGCTTATAGCTGCCGGCTGGCCGGTTCGCTGCTGTACGTTGTTCTCCGGGGCGGATCTGCCCGATGAAGCGAAAATGAACCGGAACGCACTGGAGCGGCTGGGTGTTAAGCTGCAACCTCCGGCTGCGTCTGATTTTCAGAACTTGCAGGATGGTCTGATCCTTGATGGGATTTTCGGTTCCGGCTTTTTAGTTGAACGTGGCGTGCCGGAAGTCTTCCGTCAGGTCAGCCAATGGGTGTCTGAAGCGCGTTCGCGCAACAACAAGGTTATCGCGATTGATATGCCTTCCGGGGTGGCAAGTGACAGCGGACAGGCTGATCCGGCAGCCATTAAAGCCGATTGGACGGTCACCTTTGTCAGGCCCAAAATTGGCCTGATCAGTGCGCCCGGATGTTTTTTTGCAGGTGAAGTGCACACGGATCCGATTGGCATTCCTGCAGCGCTGGTTCAGTCAGTGCTTGACCAGACAGACCAAGCCCCTGTTTATCAGCTGGATCGCACGGTCACCCCGGATTGGTGCCCGATCCGCCCTCCTGACGCACACAAAGGCCTTTTCGGGCGTTTGCTGTTGGTTGGAGGAACGGATACAATGCCGGGTGCTGTTGCTTTGGCTGCTGAATCGGCAGCCAGATCCGGTCTTGGTCTGCTGCAACTGGCCGTACCACGCCAAATCCGCGACAGCCTGCTTGCGGCTTGCCCGGAGGCGCTACAGCTTCCTCTGGGGCAAACGGATGAAATACCCGCCGGTCTGACCGATGCTGTTCAGTCAGCGGACGCTGTAGCGATAGGGCCGGGTATAGGCAGGCCAGTTTGGTTGGCTGGTCTTCTCAGGCTGCTGATCAGCACAGCCCGCAACCTTGTCATTGACGCGGATGCTTTAAATGAGATCAGCCGGGAACCGGATGCATTCTGGGCTTTGGCAGCACAGCGCCGGCGCGATCAGCTGCCACCGCCTGTGTTGACCCCTCACCCCGGTGAGTTTCACCGTCTGGCACCTGATCTGGATTTGGCTGATCGGCTCCATGCCGCCGCCGGACTGGCGGCGCGCAGCAGCTGCGCTGTTGTTCTGAAAGGTGCGGCGACTGTCATTGCCTTGCCCGGCGGACCCTGCTGGATCAACACCAGTGGACAGGATGGCCTGGCCAGAGGCGGCAGCGGTGATATCCTGACAGGTATGGTCGGTGCTTTGCTGGCTCAGCATCTCCTACCCGAACAGGCTGCCTGCACTGCTGTCTTCTGCCACGGGCTGGCCGCCGACCTGGCTGCCGCGGAGCGCGGCAGGCGGGCTATGCTGCCACGCGACCTGTTGACCAGGCTGGGCTCAGCTTGGTACGAGGCAGGCTGGGAAGTGAACCATGTCTGAGCAGCGGTATAGCGGCGCCTTGAACGCCAACCACCTGCTCACCCGATCCTGGGCGGAAATCAACCTTGATCAGATTGCTGCCAATGCGAGGCTGCTGCGCGAACGGGTTCACAACGGCTGCGAGATTATGGGCGTTGTCAAAGCTGACGCTTATGGTCATGGCGTTTGTTTTGTTGCTCCGGTTTTATTGGCGAATGGCGTCAGCCGACTGGCTGTATCTATGCTGGATGAAGCTGTTGAACTACGCCGCGCCGACATACAGGCGCCTATCCTTGTCCTTGGCTATTCTGATCCGCGTCTTGCTTCAGAAATCGTTGCCTACGGGATCACACAAACCGTCTACAGCAGAGATCTGGCCATTGCCTTATCCCGTGCAGCTTGTGAACAGAAGTGTGAAGCCAGAATCCACATCAAAGTAGACACCGGCATGAGTCGGGTTGGGTACATGGCGGGCGACCAGGCTGTCAAGGAGATCAGCTGGATCCACTCATTGCCTCATCTGGTCGTTGAAGGGATCTACACACATTTTGCCAGTGCCGATGAGTATGACCCTGCCTTCACAAAGCAACAGTTTGAGCAGTTCATGGCTATTTGCCGGGAACTTAACCGGATTGGACTCAGCATACCGCTGAAGCATGTCTGCAACAGCGCAGCCATCATGCGTTTTCCTGAGATGCACCTGGATATGGTCCGTCCCGGGCTGATGCTGTATGGCATGACACCGGCCGGCTGTCCTGGCTCATGGCCGGAGCTGATACCAGCCATGAGCTTCAAGTCAAGTGTCATCTTGAACAAGACCGTTTCTGCCGGCTGCAGCGTCAGTTATGGAAGATCATTCTATACGCGTCAGGACAGCCGTATTGCCACCATTCCCATTGGTTACGCCGATGGTTATTCCCGACGGCTGAGCGGTAAAGCCCAGGTGCTGGTCCACGGCCGGCGTGTTCCAGTTATCGGCCGCATCTGCATGGATACCTGCATGCTGGACGTGACCGGAATCAAAGACCAGCCTGTCCTACCCGGAGACGAGGTAGTTCTGTTCGCTCCACCGGACAGGTCGGCCGGAGAGAAGGGGAAAGCACCGGCGGATCCTTCTGTTACTGTGGATGAAATGGCAGAATGGCTGGACACGATCAACTATGAAGTGACCTGCCTGATCGGACGCCGCATTCCCCGGGCTTATCTGAAGAACGGGCAAGTCATCAAGGTGCAGCATTATCTGCTGGAACGACACGCGCTCAATTAGGCTTGGCGTTTTCCCGACGCGACCGTACTGAACCAGCTGATCAAAGCTTACATGGACACTTGATATCTTTGTCCAGGATGTTATAATAACAGCCATATAAGCATGTTTTCCGGGGCAGGGTGAAATTCCCTACCGGCGGTGATGCCCCCTTGAGGGGATAAGCCCGCGACCTGAGCCTTTTTATAAAGGTTCCAGCTGACCAGGTGTGAATCCTGGGCCGACAGTAAAGTCTGGATGGAAGGAAACAGCGATCATGTATGATTGCCTGAAGCCCCCGTGCGGGGCTTTTTCTATTCCGGCCTCAGCTGCCCTGGTAACATCAAAATGTTCTAGGAGGAGAATCATCATGTCAGAAAAAACCCTGAACAACCCATCAAAAGCCAGACAGCGCGCCCGCTGGGTCGCAAAAGCAGGTATCCTTACCGCCGCTGCGGTTGTGCTCATGTATCTGGAGTTTGCGTTACCGCTTATGCCCACCTTCCTCATGTTTGATTTTTCCGAGATCGTTGTCCTGATCGCCTCTTTTTCCATGGGGCCGTTGACGGGTGTCCTGGTCGAGCTGGCGAAAAATCTGCTGCATCTTCCGGCGACCCATACGGGTGGTGTTGGCGAACTGGCCAACTTCATCATCGGATCAGCATTTGTAGGAACAGCAGGATTGATTTATAAGCGCACAAAAACTCAGCGCAACGCCTATCTTGGCATGGCTGCCGGAACAGCCGCCATGACTGTTCTGGCCAGTCTGATCAACTATTTTTTCCTGATCCCTTTTTACATCCAGGTGATGGGCTTACCGATTGAGGTGATCATCAACATGGTCCATGAGTCCGGCAACACTCTGGTCAATGACCAGCGCAGCCTGATCCTGTTTGTTTTCGTTCCATTCAATCTGTTCAAGGGCATTGTTATCTCGTTCATTGTCGCGCTGGTCTACAAACGCATCAGCCCACTCCTGCATCGCTGACCACACAGAGGGCACCTGATCATGATGGCAACAGGACAGCCGGACAACAGACGCGATCAACATGCGTATCAGCCTGTCGCAAGCCGAAGCAGCCTTGCCTGGCGTGTTGTATTCACTGTCATGCTGCCTTTGCTGGCCGGTGTAACGGTCTGGGTGCTGTTGCATACAGACCTGCAGGCTGGAGAAACCTTGGTCCCGTGCTTGTTTCACCAGTGGACCGGCCTTTATTGTATCGGCTGCGGCGCGACAAGGGCGCTTAGCGCTTTGCTGCGGGGCCGCCTGATCACAGCGCTGTCCTATAACGCGTTCGCGATGGTCTGGCTTTTCTGGCCGATCCGCAGCCTCGCGGCTCTCTGGCTGCAGGCCTTGACTGGCCGGGTGGTTCTGAAACAACCGCGGGACCGGCCCTGGTTGTTGTGGTCGCTCTTGATCAGTGCCCTGTTGTTTGTTGTTTTGCGCAACCTGCCCTTTATGCCGTTCAGCTGGCTGGCGCCCTGACAGTAACCGGACACATGGATGAACCGTTCCTGAATTTATTGACGCTGTCGAATCATTGACATAGACTGGAGATGAACAAGCATACCGCTCGGGCGTTCAGGCTGAGCGCCCGAGCGACATGGGTTCAGCGGAGGGATTGTCCATGCGATGTGAAAAATGTGCCTATCGTTCGGAAGACGCGTTCAAATTTTGTCCGGAATGCGGAGCGCCGGCGACCAGCCAGGCAGACGCTGACGAAAACAGACCGGTCAGCACGTCTGATTTGCCGGACCATGACCCGGCAGAACAGCAGCGGCTGCAGTCGGAACGGATTGCCTATGTCCGCCATGATTACGATCCGGGGCGGGATGGGCGATTCCAGGCATCGCCCCATGTCCCGCCATCAGCCATAGCGACGCCGTCACTTGAGACAGGAACGGCTGCGCCGCCATATGCGGCTGCAGCGCCGGCCATGCAGCGCAAATCGACAACAGGGATCATTGTCCTTTCCATTGTCAACATGCTTTGCTGCGGCTTTGGCATCAGCAGTATCCTGGGTTTGATTGCCCTGATTTTCGCCATCATGTCCAGCAGTGAAACACTTGACAGCGAGGCCGAAACAAAGATCAGATGGGCCAGAAACCTGAATATCATCGGACTGGCTTTCATCGTCCTGCAGCTGCTTGTTCTGATTCTGATTTTTGTCGGCTCGCTGTTGGTCTACCGCGGTGCCCCTTCTTTCAACCCCGGTTCATTCCCACGCGATTTCCCGTTAGGCTGAACCGTGCAATCAGCAGAAGCCGAACCGGTTTGGTAAAAACAAAACGTTCCCGCCCTGTACGGCAGGGCGGGAACGCGTTGAGAAGACGGTGGTGTCGTGGTGCTGAAATCACCCGCCAGTCAGCAGGTGTAGAAGAACAGCCTTCTGGGCATGCAGACGGTTTTCAGCTTCATCAAACACCACTGATGCCGGACCGTCGATCACCTCACTGGTCACTTCCAGCCCACGGTATGCCGGCAAACAGTGCAGGAAAATGGCATCCGGTTTGGCGGCAGCCATTATGGCTGCATTAACCTGATAAGCGTTGAAAACAGCGATACGCGCCTGCTTTTCATCTTCCTGTCCCATACTTACCCAAGTATCTGTATAAAGAACATCAGCATTCCGGGCAGCAACGACAGGGTCATCTGTCAACAGTACAGAACTGCCCTGGCGTGCAGCCTGTTTCTTTGCGTCAGCGATACAGGCCGGATCGCAGGTGTAGCCGGAAGGCGCGGCTACTGCGACATCCATGCCGACTCTGGCACACGCCTGCAGCAATGAATTTGCCACATTGTTGCCGTCTCCCAGATAAGCCAGTTTCAGGCCTCTCAAGCCTCCTTTATGTTCGCGGACCGTCATCAGGTCCGCCAGAGCCTGGCAGGGGTGCATCAGGTCCGTCAGACCGTTAATCACCGGAATACTGCCACATTCCGCCAGGTCAAGCACATCCTGGTGGGCAAAAGTACGGATCATGATGGCATCTACAAAACGGGACAACACCTGGGCTGTATCCGCTACGGATTCACCGCGTCCCAACTGGATATCCTGCGTGTTCAGATAGATGGCATGGCCACCCAGCTGTTTCATGCCGACTTCAAAGGAAATGCGCGTCCGTGTCGATGATTTTGCGAAAATCATAGCCAGCGTTTTGCCGTTCAGGTTGTTATGCTGACGGCCGCTTTTGTGCTGTGCTTTCAGTCGGTCAGCCAGGTCAAGCAGATAAATAAACTCATCGGCTGAAGTGTCAGCAATATCAATAAAATGTTTCACTTTGCCGCTGCCTCCTTCAGTGTCCGCTCAAATGCCTCGCAAAATGGCGGAAGTTCTTTCTGGTCGAGAATCAGAGGTGGCAGAAGGCGGATAATGCAGTCTCCCACCGAACCAACGAGATAACCGGCTGCCAGTAAATCCAGCTTAACTGCGACAGCCAGGGGTGACGCCAGTTCGACCCCAATCATGAGGCCGCGTCCGCGTACTTCTTTGATCAATGGCTGGTGCTCAGCCAACCGGCGCAGCATCTTCTGCAGCTTTTCGCCGGTACGCGCCGCGTTGGCCACCAGATCAGCCGATTCGAATTCGTCGAGTACAGCCAGGGCAGCACTGCAGGCCAGCGGATTTCCACCAAAGGTTGTTCCGTGGTCACCTGTATGGAATCCGGTCGCTGTTTCCTGATTGGCAATCATCGCGCCAATCGGAACACCTCCTGCCAAACCTTTAGCCATGGTGATGATATCTGGTTTGATCTGGACATGTTCATAGGCAAGAAAACGGCCTGTCCTGCCCATGCCGGTCTGAATTTCGTCAATGATCAGACGGGCTCCTGTCTGGCGGCAAAGCTTTTCTGCCAGCTGCAGATAAGCTGGATCCGCAGGCATGACGCCGCTCTCTCCCTGAATGACCTCCAGCAGAACCGCACAGGTTGACGTGTCAACAGCAGCCTCAAGGGCGGTCAGGTCATTATAGGGAACATGCACGAAGCCCGGTGGCAGGGGGGCAAAGGGCGCGCTGTATTTGCTTTGCCCGGTGGCACTTGCTGTGGCCAGTGTACGCCCGTGAAAGGAGTGCAGTGCGCTGACGATTTTTTCACGCGACTGGCCCTGGTGATAAAAATAACCCCTTGCCAGCTTGATGGCGGCTTCATTCGCTTCAGCACCGCTGTTCGCCAGGAAGACACGGGCGTCTGCCAGACCGGACAGACGGGCAAGCCGCGCAGCCAGTTGGGCTTGGGGCACATTGTAGAAGTAGTTGCTGCAATGGATGACAGCCGCGGCCTGGCGGGCGATGGCTTCTGTCAGGCGGGGATGCGCATGTCCAAGCACATTGACGGCAATGCCACCTATCATGTCCAGATAGCGGTGGCCTGAGGTATCCTCGAGCCACACTCCTTTACCGGATGCAATGCAAACCGGCAGGCGGCGACCGTATACTGGGGCATAGTACTGGTCATCCAATCGGATGACTTGTTCCAGGATTGGATCTTGCTTATTCTTTTTATCATTTGTTGTCATGGTGATTATCCCCTTCAGATTTGTTCTCCCTGATAATATGGTTTGCGTTCACGGGTGATCATGGTACCGATACCTTTGTTGGTAAAAATTTCCAGCAGCAGGCAATGAGGAATGCGCCCATCGATGATGTGGGCGCGACCGACACCCCGCTTCACAGTATCCAGACAGCCGGTCACCTTGGGAATCATGCCGCCACTGATGATGCCGCGAGCGATCAGATCTTCGATTTCCACTTCATTGAGTGTCGATATGACGACATCTTCACCGTTTTCATTGCGCATTTTGACCCCTTCGACGTCCGTTAAGGTCATCAGCTTTTCAGCTTTGAGGGCAGCCGCGATCTCGCCGGCCACAGTGTCAGCATTGATGTTGTAGCTTTCCCCGCCGGCCCCGATTCCGATCGGGGCGACAACGGGGATATATTCGTCATTTGCCAGCATTTCCAGCACACGGGTGTTTATTTTTACGATCTGCCCGACATAGCCTATGTCAATCGGGTTGCCATCCCGGTCCCGGGTAATTTTCTCGCATTCAATCAGGCGGCCGTCAATGCCGCAGATACCGATGGCTTTTGCTCCGTTCTGGTTGAGCCTTGCCACAATTTCCTTGTTGGTCTTGCCAACAAGCACCATCTGGGCAACCGACATGGTCTGGGCATCCGTCACCCGCAGTCCGCTCCGGAATGATGAAGGGATGGCCAGCTGCTGCAACATGGCGCTGATATCAGGTCCGCCCCCATGCACCAGCACTGGATTGATGCCGATGTATTTCAGCAGGGTGATATCCTGCATGACATGGCTTTTCAGATCTTCATTGATCATGGCGTTCCCGCCATATTTGATGACAACCGTTTTGCCGGCCAGGCTCTGGATATAGGGCAAGGCCTCTATGAGGATCTCTGCTTTGGCGATGATATCGCGGGTCTCATTGACAGACAGGTTTTCCATGGTGCTCAATCCCTTCTTTTTTGCTTCATGCCATCGGGTCATCCAGGCGGTTGGGCGGTATGATAGGCCCGGCCCGGACGGCGCCTAGAGAGCATGCCCTGGCTTCTTCAGACCTTCACCCTCCGAGAATCCGGCCATGAGGTTGAGCGACTGAACGGCTTGGGCGGCAGCGCCTTTGCCCAGATTGTCGATGGCGCACAACACTTTGGCTTTGCCGGCCCGGCTGTCAATCTGTACGGAGATATCAGCGAAGTTGGAGAAGGCCACATGACTGGTTTCCGGTGATCGCCCTGCCGGCAGCAGCCTGATGAAGTACTCATTTTCATAAGCCTGCAGGTAGGCCTCCTGCAGCCTGTCCGCCTGTACATCAGGCAGGAGATCAGCATATACAGTAGCCAGCATACCTCGTTTCAGAGGTGCCAGGTGCGGTGTAAAAGAAACCACCAAAGGTTGTCCCAGTCCGGCCAGGTAGCCGCATTCCTGTTCGATTTCACTGGTGTGGCGATGTCCGACAATACCATATGCTTTATAGTTTTCTGCTGCTTCACAATAGGAATAGGCAACATCTGCCTTGCGACCGGCACCGCTGATTCCGGAAACCGCATCGATAATGATGCCCTCGGTCTTGACCAGCCTGTTCTCCAGCAAAGGTTTCAGCGCCAGAAGGGAACAGGTCGGGTAGCAGCCCGGGTTGGCCACTAGCCTGGCCCGGCTGATCGCGTCACGATACAGTTCCGGGAGACCGTAGACGGCCTCCTGCAACAGCTCTGGGCAGGGATGGCTCAATTTATAGGCTTTCTCATAAACGGACACGTCACGATAGCGGAAATCACCACTGTGATCAAGCACTTTCAGTCCGCGTTCCAGAAGCTGTGGTACGATTTTGGAGGAAACACCGTGCGGCAGCGCGGTAATCACCAGATCGCAGTCTGTGGCCAGCTGATCCGGGTCAAGTGTCTGCAGCGGCAGGTCGGCAAGACGGGTAAAAGCCGGATAGATGTCAGACATCAGGCGGCCTGCATGACTGTGGGATACCAGGCATGTCAGGTTGAATCCGGGATGGCCGGACAGTATCCTCACCAGTTCCATACCAACATAGCCGGTGGCTCCGACAACGCCAATACGTGTTTTTTGTTCCATACATAGCCTCCATTTTCCAGACAGATCGTAGCCCTGCCCCTGATTTCTGTTATAAATATTCATTATAATGAATAAATAGTCATTTGGCAAGTGTCATATTTTTCTGCGCCTACGACGGCTGACCTTATAGCGCTGGGTTGCGCAAGTGTGGTATAGTCAATGAGTTCGGACATATTATAACGTTTTTAGCGTGCCACAACCAAACCACGTGATCGCCGAACACCGAAAAACATCAAGAATCGAAGGCAGATTAAGCAATTTAGCTAAAACAATTTCTGTTTTATTGTTGTGTCTGTCACCCCCCCTGCTACTGTATGGACAAAATAAACTGTAAACATTTGTTAAAATTTGCCTCTGGTTTTCATGACGGTCAAGTGGTATAGTCTAGGTGCGAACTTACTGCAAAGAGCATGCTTTGTTACAAATGTGGAGGTAAAAGTATGGCAAGTGTATCACTGAAAAATGTATACAAAAGATATGAGGGTGGCGTCGTCGCTGTCAGCGATTTCAACATCGACATTGAAGACAAGGAATTCATCATCCTGGTTGGCCCTTCAGGTTGCGGCAAGTCAACAACGCTGCGCATGATCGCTGGTCTCGAAGAGATCACCGAAGGTGAAATCTACATTGGTGACAGGCTTGTCAACGATATCCAGCCCAAAGACAGGGACATCGCCATGGTCTTCCAGAACTATGCGTTGTATCCTCACATGACAGTCTATGACAATATGGCCTTCGGCTTGAAGCTGCGCAAGACACCGAAAGATGAAATCAAGCGCCGCGTTACCGAAGCCGCCAAAATCCTGGAGATTGAGCACCTGCTTGACAGAAAGCCGAAAGCCCTTTCCGGTGGTCAGCGTCAGCGTGTCGCGCTCGGCCGTGCCATTGTGCGTGACCCTAAAGTCTTCCTGATGGACGAGCCGCTCTCCAACCTTGACGCCAAGCTGCGCGTCCAGATGCGTGTTGAGATCACCAAGCTGCATCAACGGCTGCAGACCACGATCATCTACGTTACACATGACCAGACAGAAGCCATGACCATGGGTACCCGTATCGTTGTCATGAAAGATGGCTTCATTCAGCAGGTCGACAACCCGACAAACCTGTATCTGCACCCGCAGAATACTTTTGTCGCCGGCTTCATCGGCATGCCGCCCATGAACTTCATCAACGCTTCCCTTTCTGTTAAGGGTGACGATGTGTTTGTGACTTTCGGCGACGTCAGTATTGCCCTGCCTCCCAAATATTCAGTGCCTGAAGTCAAGGCTTATGACGGCAAAGATATCATTATGGGTGTGCGTCCTGAGGCGATCACTGATGATGCGCGCTTTGTTGAGAAGAACCCGGGAACCAAATTCCCAGCCAATGTCGAAGTTGTGGAAATGCTGGGTGCTGAAACCTACCTGTATGTCACCGTCTCCGGTGAAAACAACCTGGTTGCCCGTGTTGACCCGACCGTCAGCCGCTCCAAAGTTGGCGATGTAGCGCCTTTGGCGATTGACGGTAACCGCATTCACTTGTTCGATAAAGAAACTGAGCTGGTCATTCTCAGCTGATCGGACAGAACACCAGCCTATAAGAGGACATCCTGCCGGCGTGCTGCGGTACATGGCGGATGTCCTCTTTTCACATCTTGCTGTTTGCTTCACGATTGTTTATCACTTTGTCATAACCTTGAAACATCATCTGGAACAAGTTAAGATAAGATAAAGATGGCTCGCGTCTCAGATGTACACACAACGATCTGTCGCGATAGGAAGGTGTATTATTTATGGAAGAAATTAAAAGATGCATCCGGGAGGCTGCTCGTTTTCTGGACAAAGTTGCCGGCGTTCTTGATCCGGACGGCATCATCATTGCCTGTACCGATGAGGACCTTGAGGGCACAGAAGATTCATCGGCCAGGGCGGTTATCCTGTCTGACGATGCGATGGCTGTCACTTACGGTCGTACATACATGAAAATGCAGGTCAATGAGCGACAGACCGCCATCTGCTTTGTCGACGGTACAGACAACACATCCCGCAACTATCTTGATTTACTTTGCCGCTGGATTGCGGCCACGCTCAAAGAGCGGAACTCTGATGCGGAACGGGAAACTTTCCTGAAGAATGTTCTGCTGGAAAATGAACTGCCGGGCGACATCCCGCTCAAGGCGCGCGAGTTTAAAGTTCCATTTACCCTCTCCCGACTGGCTTATTTGATTCGGTTTGAACAAGCGGAGGAAATGGATTGTGTGGAAATCCTGCAGAGTCTTTTCCCGGACCAGCGCAACAACTACATCCTTCCTATGGATGAGGAAACCATTGTTCTGCTGGCGGAATATCCTAAGGAAAACCCGGAAATGATTGATGAAATGGCCAACCAGATCCTGGACAACCTCAACGCGGAATCAATGGCTAAAGTGCATATTGGGATTGGTATGCCGGCAGACACCCTGAAGGAAACCGCGAAATCATACCGGGAAGCTTCGCTGGCATTGACGGTAGGCGCCATTTTTGAAAATGAGAGCTATGTCATGCGCTATGATCAGCTTGGCCTGGGCCGCCTGATCTATCAGCTGCCGCCGACACTTTGCCATATGTTTCTTGATGAGGTTTTTCCCAAAGGCGCTTACGAAGCACTTGACTCAGAAACCTTGCTGACCATCCAGAAATTTTTTGAAAACAACCTGAATGGCAGCGAAACATCGCGTCAGTTGTTTGTTCACCGCAATACACTGGTTTATCGGCTGGATAAAGTCCAGAAGATCACCGGACTTGACCTGCGCAGCTTTGATGACGCGGTCTTGTTCAAGCTGGCTTCAATGGTGCGGAAATATTTGGAGAAACAGGAAAAAACAGCCGCCAAGACAGCCAGTGGCAAATGGTGGCATAACTGACGGGCAGTCTGCCCGCCTGGAGGTAGATTTGATAGAATTCCGCAACGTATCGATGACATACCAGACGGGGACCAATGCCCTGAAGGATGTCAGCTTTACCATTCAAGATGGAGAATTTGTCTTTATCATCGGCCGCAGCGGTGCCGGCAAGTCGACGTTGATCAAGCTGTTGACTTGCGAGGAACACCCCAGCAGCGGCCAGGTTTTGATTGACCGCTATGATATTTCACGGATCAGACGCCGTCTGGTCCCTTACCTGCGTCGAAATATTGGTATGGTTTTTCAGGATTTCCGCCTGATATACACCAAGACCGTTTATGAGAATGTTGCCTTTGCCATGGAAATCATTGGTGCGTCAAAAGCCACCATTCGCCGACGTGTCCCTATCGTTCTGAGCATTGTCGGTCTGCGGGACAAATCCCAAGCCAGACCGGGAGAGCTTTCCGGCGGTGAACAGCAGCGTGTCGCCATCGCCAGGGCTATGGTCAATAATCCCATGTTGATCCTGGCCGACGAGCCGACCGGGAACCTGGATCCAGCCAACAGCGAGACCCTAATGGCACTGCTTGAAGAAATCAACCACACCGGGACAACCATCGTCATATGCACCCATGACCGCGATCTGGTTGACCGGATGCGCAAACGTGTGATTGAGATCGACAACGGCTTCATGGTACGAGACGAGTGTATCGGACTTTATGCCAAAAACACTCAGGCGGCTGCGAACAGCACCGACGGTGGTTCTGAGAAATTCCTGCAGGAAGATGCCGGCACTTTGAAACCGCATGGCGGTAGCCTGGTGATCCCTGCACTTCATGCAGCTGATCAGCCAGGTGCGGAGGTGCAGCCGTGAGGCTATCGGTCATTGGTCATTCCCTCAAAGAGGGTTTGCGCAGCATTATCCGCCATCCACTTGTGACGCTGGCCTCGATTACGACCATTGCCCTGATGCTGGTCTTGCTGGGCGCTTTTTCGGCGTTTTCTCTGAACGCGCGTCAGATTATGAACCGGGCAGGGCAACAGCCACCTGTAGAGATCACTATGGTGATCGGTGTATCGGAGGAGAATCTCAGCGATCTAAGCAGAACGCTTGAAGATCATCCTGATGTTCTTGAATGCACCTTGTTCACACCCCGTGAAAACTTTGAGCAGTTCAAGCAAAGCATGGAGAATCATGAACTGTTTGAAGATTTCCCTGTAGCCAATATTCCCTATACCTATTCCATCCGCCTGACCGATCCGGAACAGGGCGAAGCCTTTCGCGCACAGATCAGCGGCATGCCCGGCGTTCGTGATGTATCACTGGAGCTTACGGTCATGCAGTTCCTTGGCAAAGCGATCATCTGGGTGAATTACGCAACGCTGGCCGCTTTCATTGTACTGAGCGTGATCTCCTTTTTCATTATTTCCAACATGGTGCGCGTTGCGGTCTTTGCACGGGGCGAAGAAATTGGTATTATGAAATATGTAGGGGCAACCAACTGGTACATCCGTATTCCTTATATCGTGGAAGGTGCCTTTGTTGGCCTGTGCGGCGCCCTACTGGCTTGGGCACTGACCTGGCTGGCCTATGAACGGATCTATGATCTCCTCATGACCGGCGTGAAGGCAACCGATATTCTTGCCATGGTAAACCCGGCCATGATCGCCACTCAGCTTATTATCGTCAATCTTGCTGTCGGCATTGGCGTTGGCGCTTTAGGAAGCGCCGTCGCGGTTCGTCGCCATATCGCTGTTTGACATACTGCTTATGGCCGGAGTAAAACAAACCGAACGACAGACAGCGAAGGAGGCTCTTCCTGATGCAAATCCATAATAAAACAGCGCTCCTGGCTCGACGCCATATCTGGCCACGCCTTTTTTTGGCAGGAGCCATTGTCATGGCCATGCTTTTTTCCTTTGGGTTGCCAGGCGGAATGAATCTGGCGGCAGCCGGAACAACCAGTGAAGCATTGGCTTATGCCAGGACCAAGCAGGCTGAACTGGCCCAGGAACAACAACGACTTGCCCAAGAAAAAGAGCAGCTTGCCGGCAAAGCTGATCAGCTGAGCGGAGAACTGGCCTGGCTTAATCAGCGCAGCGCTGAGCAACGCCGCCTTTACGAAGAGAAGACAATCCAGCTGGAAGCAGCTGTCGCAGAAATGAATGCCGCCTATCAGGCGTATATCGATGCTGAAGAGGATATGGAGGCAAAAAAACAGCAGTATGGCGAGCGGGTCCAGGTCATGTTTGAACACCGCAACAAGTCTGTTTTTCAAATTTTCCTGGAGTCCAGCAGCCTCCAAGGCTTTTTTACAACTTTGCAGTTCATCGGTATCGTCGCCGATACAGACGAGCAAATGATCGAAGACTTGGAAATCGCCAAAGATCATGCGGAGCTCAAGCGGGAGATTGCCCGTCAGTACGCTGAAGAGATGACAGCTGTGGTTGAGCAGATCGAAGCTGATCTCGCGCTTCTCAAAGCCGACGCCAATGCCCGTGAGGCGGATCTCCATCAAGTAGAAGCCTCTTTATCTGAACGTGAGCGAGCTGAGAACGATTTACTGGCGGAATCAGAACAGCTGGAGACGCAGATTGCTGCCCTGCAGCAGCAGCTGGCAGCAGAAAAAGCAGCTGCCGCCACAGCAGCCGCCGAAGCCAGTCGTGCTGCACAGGCGACCAGGGCTGCTCAGGCGACCAAAGCAGCGGAAGCCACCAGGGCCGCCCAGCCTACATCCGCACCTGACCATCAGGCGGCCAACAAGGCGACACCGACACCCAAACCGACAAATCCTCCCAAGCAGACCAACAGCAAAGGCTGGGTCTGGCCTTATCCCGGAGATCGGACCATATACTCACCTTACGGTATGCGTTTACACCCTGTCTACCATTACTATCGCATGCATACCGGTGTTGATCTGGGCGGCAGCTACGGCAACCCGATTGTAGCCGCTGCCGCGGGCACGGTCATCCTGGTCAACAATCCGCGTGAAGGATCAAACAAAGGGGGCAGCGGGTATGGCAACTACATTATTATTGATCATGGCGGCGGAGTGTCAACCTTGTATGCCCATCTGAAAAACACACATGTCAAGGTTGGCAGCACTGTCAAGGCCGGCGACAGAATCGCCAGCTGCGGCTCAACTGGCACCTCGACAGGTCCGCATCTCCATTTTGAGGTCAGAATCAACGGCCGGCACACCAACCCTGTACCCTACATCCGCTGAGCAGCGGGCACAGGGGCTTCGTCTGCCAGCAGTTGAACGGCCAGTCGGATGATCCCTGAAGAAAGCAGAACAGGTCACGAAAGAACATGAATGAGAATAACCTAACGCCGCAACCGCCTGCTCCCACGTCGCAGCCGCTGAACGGGCAACCTTCATTTCAGACGAAAAGAACATCCAGCGCTTCATGGAAATACATCTTGACAGCGCTGGTTTCTGTGGTTGTCACATTTGCACTGACCGCGGGCATTGGCCTGGCTGTCCTGAAAACAATGGGTTACGGCGTCCTACAGCAAACGCAGGGCGATCGTCTCAGTTTCAGTTTTCCTGCTGACCCGGAGACTGAAAAGGCACTGGCCAAATTGCAGACCATTTACGGGGCCGTAACCGGCAACTATTATGAAGCGCTCAGTGACGCGGATCTTGTCGCGGCGATGGCCAGGGGGCTTGTCAATGAACTGGACAATCCCTACACCATGTATCTGACGACTGAACAAAACCAGCAGATCGCAGATTCCATGAGTGGCAATTATAGTGGCATTGGCGCTTTTGTCGGACTGAACAGGGATGGTCTGGTGGAAATAACGGAGATCATCGAGAACAGCCCGGCTGAAGATGCCGGCATCATGGTCGGCGACCTTTTCATCGCGGTCGATGGCCGGGATGTAACCCAGTTTAAAGATATTACGGCCGTTGCCGCCCTGGTGCGCGGCGTAGAAGGCAGCGCGGTGGAATTGACTTTTTTCCGTCCTGCAGAGAACAAGAACATCACGGTGGAGGCTACACGCCGACGCATCACGACTGCCAGCGTAGCCTACCGCCCACTGACCGACACTGTCGGGTATGTGCAGGTCAGGGATTTTTCCCAGAATGTTTCACAAAATTTCATCCAGGCTATAGAAGCACTGGAAGAAAATGGCGCACAGCACCTGATCATTGATCTGCGCAATAATTCCGGAGGCCTGGCGACAGAGGTGATCGACATGCTGGATTATCTGCTCCCCAAGGCGACCATCGCAACGCTAAAAGGCCGGAACAATGGCGAACCCTTCGAGTCTTCCTGGCAATCCGGCAGCAGCAGCGGTGTACCGGAAACCATGCGCTATGCAATTCTTATCAATGAGATTACAGCAAGTGCATCTGAGCTTTTCGCCGGCTGCCTGCGTGATTACGGCAAAGCATACCTGATCGGAGAGCAGTCTTTTGGCAAGGGCTCGGGAACCATAACCATAAACCTGGATGACGGATCAGCCGTTAACCTGACCAATTTTCTTTATTACCTGCCAAGCGGCATCAGTATTGAAGGCACAGGCCTGATGCCTGACCAGCAGGTTTCACTGCCTGAAGATGCGCGTGGCTTGTCTTTAAACCGTCTGACCATTGAGCAGGACACCCAGCTGTTTGTCGCTCTGGAAGTCCTGGCTCAGCTGGAATAACCCATCGCGCCATGACAGAGATGTATCATTCGCTGGCCGCTGTATATGATCAGGTTCAGGCCGTTGATTACGCTTCCTGGGCTGAGTATCTTTGCCGACTGGACAAATCATTTAACCGTCGTGTTTCCAAAGGCGATGGACAGGATGGCCGTCCGCTTTTACTGGATCTTGGCTGTGGCACTGGCGGCATCTGTCTGGAAATGGCCGGGAGGGGCTATGATCCCATTGGAATCGACCGCTCTGCAGCCATGCTTAATCAAGCAAGGGACAAAGCACACAACAGTGACAACCCGTCTTCCCGATCCTGCCTGTTTTTGCATCAGGACATCCGCCGCTTTGAGCTTTATGGCACTGTCGACCTGATTGTCTGCCTGCTGGACACCGTGAACCATCTGACACATCAGGCTGATGTCCGTCGTTTGTTTAAGCTTTGCAGCCACTATCTGAATCCCGGCGGGCTTTTTATTTTTGATCTGGCTACCTGGCATCACCTGGCTGAAACACGTGGCAACAACCTGTTTTTTGTGGATCAGCCAGCCTTCACCCTTTTCTGGCAGCATCGTTTCCTGCCCGCAAGAAAACTGTCCCGGGCTGAACTGACGTTGTACAGGGAAGAAACAGACGGCTGTTATCGCCGATCCGACGAACAGATCCTTGAGCGCTATTACAGCCATGAAGAAATCAGCAGTTTCATGGAAGATACACAGGTCCATCCGGTTGCACTGCTGGGTGATCAAACCATGAGGCAGCCACAAGCGAATAGTGAACGGATCTTTCATGTTTATCGAAAACAAACCGTGTGCGCCAATGTTGGTGGAGAAACGGGATAAAAAGCAGTCAAGCAGGAGAGCGATTGATGAACCAGCAGAACAACACACAACAAAGGCAGTTCGACAGCTGTTCCGACCATATTGTACGGGCGACTGCATGCGGTAACGCCATGCGGGCATTTGCCTGCCGGACAAGTGATACCTGCCGTGAGGCTGTTCGCCTGCACGATCTGTCACCCGTCGCAGCAGCAGCCATAGGCCGCCTGATGAGCGGTGTTCTCATGCTGGGCTGCGACCTCGATCAGCCAGGAGACACCATTACAGCTCTGGTGCAGGGCGACGGTCCTTTGCAGAATATCACCGTGGTTGGTGAAGAAAATGCCACCGTGCGGGGTACGGTGCGTCAGCCGCATGTTGAAACGCGTTATCTCAAATCAGGAAAGCTGGATGTTGGTTCAGCTCTTGGCAAGGGCACCCTGACCATCATTAAGGATATGCGGCTTAAAGAACCCTATATCGGTCGGGTCGCCCTGGTTTCCGGCGAAATTGCAGAAGACATCGCCGCATACCTTTCCATATCAGAGCAGATTCCCTCAATCGTAAGCCTGGGCGTAAAAATGGATCGCGGAGGTATTACCCATGCTGGAGGCCTGATGGTCCAGCTGTTGCCAAACGCAGGCGAGGATATCGTGAGCTGGCTGGAAGAGCGTGTCTGCCATTTGCCGGATGTGACAGCCATGATCGAAGACGGAGCCACGCCGGCAGCCATGCTCGCCCGGCTACTTGGAGAAGAGAACATGACGATACATGAGCAGGTGCCCTGTTCATATGCCTGTCCCTGTAATCGTGAGCGAATGGTGAAAAATCTGCTGGCTATGGGGCGCAAGGAACTGGGTGAATTAGCTCAGGATCCGCATGGCATAAGCCTGGAGTGCCATTTCTGCGACCGGCATTATCACTTCAGCCAAACCGAGATCAGGCAGTTGCTCGGAGACAACCCGCAGGTGGAGTAACCTGCCGCACAGGGAGTGTGATCCGGATGAAAACACGCTTGTTTTGTCTTCTGTGTTTCACAACATTGGCCATCCTCTTTTCTTTTGGCCTGACCGGCTGCCTGGATGTGTCAACAGGGGATACATCGACAAGCACGCAGTCCTCGACCACAGGCACGTCGGCACCTACGACGGCCACAACAACGGCTGCCACGACGACCACAACCGTGGCATCTACAGCCGGTACAACAACGCATGACACGACAACCACGACCGTGGCGCCCACGACCACAAAACCGTCAACAACCGCTACAACGACCACCTCAGAGACGCCACCTTCGGCGTCTACAGCCACAACAACGACACCGGCATCATCAACAACCACTGGATCAGCCAGTCAACCGACAATGTCTGGTGACGAGAAATGGCTGGATCAGTTCGACAACAACAAGACCGGCTGGTATTTTCAGCCGGCAGCCAAATTGGGAGAGGATCAGCCGGCGACGGTGCCATCCTCCGTTCTCAAACTCATAGAGCCCTTTCATGTGCTATGGCAAGAACCGGAGCCCGCGGGCAAGATCCTTTATCTGACTTTCGATGAAGGTTACGAATACAAGGAGCTGAGTGATGTTGTCCTTAATGTACTCAAAGAGAAAAAAGTTGTCGCATCCTTCTTTATCACAGGCAGCTATTTGAGGCATAACCCTGAAAGGGTCCAACGCATGGCTGAAGACGGCCACCTGGTTCTCAATCATACCGATACGCACCCCAATCTTGTCGATCTGCTGGCGACGCAAGGTTCAGATGCTGTTCTCGAAGAACTGCGTTTGGTGGAAACTGCGTTTACAGAGCTCACCGGCCGGCAAATGCCCAGGATCATCCGTCCTCCTGAAGGCAGTTACAGTGAACGTGTGCTGGCACTGCTGGACCGGGCAGGCTACACGGTTGCCTTCTGGAGTTTCGCGTACCGGGACTGGCTGACTGATGAGCAGCCGGATCCTCAGCAAGCTTTGGATAAAATTCTCGGCAATCTTCATCCCGGCTCTGTTATCCTGCTTCACGCGGTATCCGCGACCAATGGGGTCATCCTCCCGGAACTGATCGATACTGCCCGGGCAAGGGGCTATACCTTTGAGCTTGTTCACGAATAACATCATCGCCTCTTTGCAGCAAAGAAGAAAGCAGCAAGCCTTCATAACAAACAGATCACCGCATTACAGAAAAAAATGTGCCGATTGTTTGAAAAAAATAACTTGCATTTGACGCTTATCTGTTATAGAATACTTCTTGCGCGACTTTGCCGGGCTGATCCGGCATGCACGTAGACGCTAAGACGTTGGAGATTGCCGTCAGCAGCCGCTGCGGCCGCTAGGGCGGGTAACTTCAACAGAGCAAGTCCGGTTCGTGAAGCCGGACGACAGGCGAAACCTGATGACGCAGCGTGTGCCGATGGCATGTGCCCAGCGCCGGATCGAAAAAGACAAAGGCTGACTGGGCTTTATGATGGCAGAAAAAGAAACGCCCGGCACAGGTGAAGTCTGAACAGCAGAACATGAGGAGGTTAGACCCATGGCAACCAATCAAAGAATACGCATTAGGCTGAAGGCTTTTGACCACAATATCCTCGACGAAAGCGCCGAGCGCATCGTGGAAACAGCTAGAAGGAACGGCGCCAACATCTCCGGCCCTATTCCGTTGCCGACGGAAAAGGAGATTGTTACGATTCTCCGTTCGCCTCATAAGTACAAAGACTCCCGGGAGCAGTTCGAGATCAGGACACACAAGAGACTGATTGATGTATTGTCACCCAACACCAAAACGGTTGAAGCTCTGATGAAGCTTGAAATGCCCGCCGGTGTCAATATTGAGATCAAGCTGTAAAATCTGGCGGCAGCTGAAAAGTGCTGTTGCGGTCACGTTCACAGGAAATGTGAACCAATAACCAGGAGGTAGACAGAACATGACCAAGTTCATGATTGGCAGAAAAGCAGGTATGACCCAGCTGTTTGATGAAGACGGGCTGGCCATTCCGGCCACAGTGATCGACTGCGGCCCGCTTGTTGTTGTGCAGAACAAAAACAGCGAAACGGATGGCTATCAGGCTGTAAAAGTTGGCTATGGCGCCATCCGTGCGGCGAAAGTGAACCGTCCGCTCAAAGGCCAGTATGCAAAAGCCGGCGTTGAGCCCCGCATAGTTATGCGGGAGTACCAAACCGGTGAACCCTATGAGATCGGCCAGGAAATCAAAGTCTCTGATATGTTTCAGACCGGTGATCAGGTTGATATCAACGGTGTTTCCAAAGGTAAAGGCTACGCCGGAACCATTAAACGTTACGGCCAGAAGGGTGGTATGGACACACATGGTTCAATGTACCACCGGCGCGTCGGTTCCATGGGCGCCAACACGGATCCGGCCCGCGTCTTCAAGGGCAAGAAAATGCCCGGACAGATGGGGAATGTCAACGTGACTGTCCAGAACCTCAAGGTTATTCAGGTGGACGGTGAACGGAATATCCTGGTCGTGAAAGGCGCAGTACCCGGACCCAGAGGCGGCTTGGTTGAGATCCGCACGTCTGTTAAGTCCCGGTAAGCGGCGCAAAGGAGGAGCAGAGCAATGGCAAAAGTTGATGTATACAACATGGATGGCTCCGTCGCAGGCAGTCTTGAACTGAACGATACTGTCTTCGGTATTGAACCGAATCAGGATGTCCTGCACCGATCCATTCTCAGCTACCTGGCCAACCAGCGCCAGGGAACGCATGCGACAAAAACGCGCAGCGAAGTCAGAGGCGGCGGCAGAAAGCCCTACCGCCAGAAAGGAACCGGCCGGGCACGTCAGGGATCGATCCGTTCAGCCCAGCATGTTGGCGGAGGCATTATTTTTGGCCCCAAACCGCGTTCCTATACCTATAACCTGCCTCGGAAAATGCGTCGTCTGGCTATGAAATCGGCACTTTCAGCAAAAGTGGCCGTAGGCAGCCTGATTGTACTAGATACACTTCAGCTGCCGGAAATCAAAACCAGGCAGATGGCTGCGGTTCTGAAGAATCTTCAAGCCGATGTGTCGACCTTGCTGGTCACGCTTAACCGAGATGAAGTCATCGAGAAGTCAACCCGCAATCTGCATGGCATCAAGACGGCTTTGGTCAATACAATTAATGTGTTTGACATCCTCAAATTTGACAAAATGGTCATAACACGGGATGCAGTCGAGAAGGTCCAGGAGGTGTATGCATCATGAAATCGGCGTACGACGTCATAATACGTCCGGTCATATCCGAAAAGAGCACGATGGACGCCGCCGAAGGCAAATACACCTTCGTCGTCGCGCGCACAGCAAGCAAGCCGGAAATTCGCCAGGCCTGTGAAAAACTTTTCAGTGTCAAGGTGCTAAAAGTCAATACGGTCAACTATGATGGCAAGCAGAAGCGGATGGGCGTTCATCAAGGCCTGACATCCGCTTGGAAAAAAGCGGTTGTGACCATCGATACAGATCCCCAGCCGGAAAGCTACATGGCTAAGGGCGGCAAGAGCACACAGACTGCCCGCCGCTACAAAGCGTCGATTGAAGAATTCGGGTTCGGCCAGTAAGCCGGGCTAGCAGGAAGAAGGAGTGAACATAAATGGCAGTCAAAAGCTTTAATCCGACTTCTCCAGCCAGGCGTCAGATGACCGTGGCCGACTACTCAGAAGTATCGTCCAAGTCACCTGAGAAGAAACTGCTGGCCAGGAGAAAAAAGACGGGCGGCCGCAACAGCTATGGCCGCATTACCGTAAGGCATATCGGCGGCGGTAACCGCCGCAAGATTCGTGTCATCGACTGGAAACGTAGCAAAGACGGTATTCCGGCCACAGTCAAAGCAATTGAGTATGATCCCAACAGAACCGCTTATCTGGCTCTGCTCCATTATGCTGATGGAGAGAAAACCTACATTCTGGCACCAGAAGGACTCAAACCCGGAGCGGTTGTGGAAAGCGGCCCTGCTGCTGATATCGTTGCTGGAAATGCCTTGAAGCTGGAAACCATCCCTGATGGCACCATCATCCATAATATTGAGCTAAAACCCGGGAAAGGCGCCCAGATGGTGCGTACTGCCGGAGCCTATGCCCAGCTGATGGCGAAAGAGAACAATTACGCTCAAGTCAGGCTTCCCTCAGGTGAAGTGCGTATGGTCAGTGTCAACTGCCGTGCCACCATTGGTTCTGTCGGGAACAGCGAGCATGAGAACATCAGCATTGGCAAAGCCGGGCGCAAGCGCCATATGGGTGTTCGCCCGACCGTCCGCGGTGTTGTCATGAACCCTGTTGATCACCCGCACGGCGGCGGTGAAGGCAAGTCTCCGATCGGTATGCCGAGTCCTGTCACACCCTGGGGCGTTCCGACACTCGGCAAGAAGACACGGAATCGCAACAAACCTTCTGACAAGTACATTGTCAAGAGAAGGAACAGCTAATCAAGTGGAGGCTTGCGCGATATGAGTAGATCAATCAAAAAAGGCTTTTATGTACAGGACGCCCTGATCAAGCGGATCGAGGCGATGAACGAGAAGAACGAGAAGCGGGTCGTCAAGACCTGGTCCAGAGCATCCACCATATTTCCTGAAATGGTCGGGCATACCATTGCTGTCTATGATGGCAGGAAGCATGTTCCTGTATATATCACGGAAGAAATGGTAGGACACAAACTGGGCGAATTTGCTCCCACCAGGACCTTTAGGGGCCATGCGGGATCAGAGAAATCCTCTGGTGCCAAATAAGGCCGCCGAGGGACAGAAGGGAGGATCAATGTCATGGAAAAAAAGGTCATGAGTAAAGAATACCTTCTGGAAAACCGTGATGAATTGCTCCGGCAATACAGCGCCACGGACAGAAAATTCCAGAAAAAGCCTTATCTGACCAAGAAGGAAAGAAAAGTGCTGGGCATCGGCAAAGACTGCGGTCGGGCGATCGCCATGAACGTCAGGATCGCACCGCGAAAAGTCGCTGTTGTCGTTAACCTGATCAAAGGGAAAACGATCGATGAGGCCTATGCAATCCTGCAATATACGCCAAAGGCTGCGTCACCTGTTCTGACCAAACTGTTGAAGTCTGCAGAAGCGAACGCGGTCAACAACAACAGCATGTCCCGTGACGCGCTGTATGTCGCTGACTGTTATGCCAATCCCGGACCTGTGCTTAAACGCATCATGCCCAGGGCCCGTGGCAGCGCGGCAAGAATTCACAAAAGAACCAGCCATGTGACCCTGGTTCTCAAAGAGAAGAATTAAGGAGGCTGACAGATGGGCCAGAAGGTAAATCCACATGGACTGCGCGTAGGCGTCATTAAGGACTGGGATACAAAATGGTATGCTGATAAAAAAGATTTCAGCAAATTCCTGGTCGAAGATAAAGCGATTCGGGATCTGGTCAAAACCGAATGTTTTAAGGCCGGTGTATCCAGGATTGAGATTGAGCGTAAGGGTGAAGAGAAAATACAGGTTTCTATTTCGACCGGCAAACCCGGCATCATCATTGGCCGGCAGGGTTCGGGTATCGAAGAACTGAAAAAGAAACTGTCAGACCGGTTCAAGCGCATTTTCTTCATTAATGTCAATGAAATAAAATCCATTGACACAGAAGCACAGCT
>LSQX01167240.1_pt1 | contig 25442 bp, 22 predicted proteins | sample 654561 | NCBI WGS metagenome assembly LSQX01 (sample SAMN04489861, study PRJNA283612) | anaerobic digester metagenome | isolation source: 4 biogas reactors fed with cattle manure at either 37C or 55C with and... | place: Denmark: Kongens Lyngby | collected 2014 | reverse complement strand
AGGTGAAATCTTTTGGATAAAAGAAAAAGACAACATACTTTTTCCCAATATACTGATCAAGAGAGAAATCCTCTACAATTTCATGACCATTTACGACTGCCTTTGCCAAAAACGAAGGCGCTTTTCTTCCTGTTAATACTGACATACTTACAATTTTTAGGTAATATTATTTAATATTCAACTGTATTACTAACAATCTATAATTTGTTAACCCAATAGAATTACAAATTTAGCCAAAGCGAAACAAGAAGCCAAGCAAAACAGGTATTATATTACCTAAATAAAAGGTATGGTATATAATCAAAATTTATAAGCCCCGGAAGGTCTATTTATTTTCGGCAGCTAATAATTGAACTATCTGCAAAATCACTTTTACCGCCTTTTCCATACTCTGAACAGGGATAAATTCAAACCTCCCGTGGAAATTATGACCTCCTGCGAATATATTCGGAGTGGGCAATCCCATATATGACAGTCGAGCTCCGTCAGTACCTCCGCGAATAGGCAGGATTAGGGGAGTCACTCCTGCCCTCTTCATTGCCTCAGCCGCAAGATCCACAATATGCATTTTTGGTTCAATCTTCGTACGCATATTATAATACTGGTCGTTCATTACAATCTCAACAGTATCAGCGCCAAACTCAGCGTTCACTTTGTTTACCAGATGATGCATCTCACGCTTACGTTTTTCAAACCTGTCACTGTCAAAATCTCTTATAATATAAGTAAGCTCGGTCTTTTCAACATCACCATTAAACGACATTAAATGATAAAAACCCTCGTATCCTTCGGTGTGTTCAGGAGTTTCGTGCCGCGGCAACATAGAGGCTAACTGATGAGCGATACGCATAGAATTACGCATCTTCCCTCTTGCATAACCGGGATGAACATTGCGCCCATGAACAACAAGACGCACGAAGGCAGCATTAAAGTTTTCAAATTGCAGTTCACCAAGCTCCCCACCATCAAGGGTATAGGCAAAATCAGCGCCGAATCCTTCTACATCAAAATGATCGGCTCCTTGCCCAATTTCCTCATCGGGCGTAAAACAGATTCGTATCTTGCCATGTTCTATTTCAGGATTCTTAATCAGATAGGCCATAGCCGTCACTATTTCGGCAATTCCTGCTTTGTCATCCGCCCCAAGTAGAGTATGACCATCAGTAGTAATAATATCCTGTCCTAGATACTTAGTCAGTTCGGGAAATTCATCAGGTTTCAGATAAATATTCTCCTCTTCATCAAGGGCTATGTCTCCTCCATCGTAATTTGATACAATTTTGGGCTTAACATGCTTGCCGGTAAAATCAGGGCTGGTATCCATGTGAGCGATAAAACCAACCACAGGCACCTGGCGACTGATATTTGATGGAAGCGTAGCCGTCAAATAACCATTGTCGTCAACCTTTACCTCCGACATTCCGATACGCTTGAGCTCATCCACCAAATATTTGGCAAAAAACATCTGCCCGGGAGTACTTGGCGTTAAGCCTGTATCCATATCAGATTGTGTATTTAATGATACATACTCAAAAAAACGTTCTACTAAGGTCATATTAAAGTGTTTTAAGCTTTAAGTTATAAGTTACAACTCATAACTCATCAGTACGATCTTGCAAAAAGCACCCGTCTGGCTGAAGGCTTACCCGTTACCATACACTTTCCGGGCTCCGTTGGCCCCTCGAGCGGAATGCATCTGATAGTAGCCTTCGTCTCATTTTTAACCCGCTCTTCCGTCTCTGCGCTTCCGTCCCAATGACACAAAAAGAAGCCGCCTTTGTCGTCCAATAATTTTTTAAACTCCTCATAATCATCGACCACAGTGGTATTAGCCTCTCTAAAATCGAGAGCCTTCTTAAATATATTGCTTTGAATATCGGCTAAAAGCGAAACAGCCTTAGAGCCTATGCCCTCGAGCGGAACAATTTCTTTTGTGAGGGTGTCTCTTCGCGCAAGCTCGCAAGTTCCGTTTTGCAGGTCGCGCGGACCAATTGCCAAACGAAGCGGCACTCCCTTAAGCTCATATTCGGCAAACTTCCATCCCGGTTTTCGTTTATCGTCATTATCATATTTGACTGATATTCCAAGCTGCTTTAGCTCAGCCACAATTTTATCAGCCACGCCATTTATCTGATCAAGCTCTTCCAACTTCTTGTAAATAGGAACTATAACAACCTGAATAGGAGCAAGTTTTGGAGGCAAGACCAGACCATTATCATCTGAATGTGACATAACCAGAGCTCCCATCAAGCGAGTTGAGACCCCCCATGAAGTAGCCCACACACTTTCAATTTTTCCCTCCTGATTAGTGAAAGTCACATCAAAGGCTTTGGCAAAGTTTTGACCCAAAAAGTGGGATGTTCCCGACTGCAAAGCCTTGCCGTCTTGCATCAGCGCCTCAATAGTCATTGTTTCAAGCGCGCCGGCAAAACGCTCACTTTCAGTTTTATACCCTTGAACCACCGGCATAGCCATCCACTCTTCGGCAAATTTAGCATATACCTTAAGCATAGTCTCAGTTTCTTCCAAAGCCTCCTGCTTAGTGGCATGAGCTGTATGCCGCTCCTGCCATAAAAACTCAGCTGTCCGTAAGAATAACCTGGTACGCATTTCCCACCGTACAACATTCGCCCACTGGTTAATTTTAATCGGCAAGTCGCGATATGACTGAATCCAGTTACGGTATGTATTCCAAATAATAGTCTCCGATGTAGGCCTTACTATCAGCTCCTCTTCCAGTTTGGCATCAGGATCAACCACAATTCCTCCATTTTGTTCATCATTTTTAAGACGGTAATGTGTTACTACTGCACACTCTTTGGCAAATCCTTCCACATGATCAGCCTCTCTGCTGAAAAAAGATTTTGGTATGAACAATGGAAAATATGCATTTTGATGGCCTGTCTCTTTAAACATTCTGTCCAGTTCAGCCTGCATTTTTTCCCAAATAGCATAACCATAAGGTTTAATTACCATACACCCTCTCACTGCCGAATTTTCGGCTAAATCTGCTTTAATCACCAGATCCTGGTACCATTGAGAATAATTTTCACTTCTCTGAGTTAATTCTTTAGCCATTTCTTTTAATTTGGTATAGAATTTGCTTTCTTTATAATGAATATAGAGTATGCAAAGAAAATAAATTTTATTGAATTAAAATAAACCGGGAGGACGAGTTATGAAACCAAGATTAATTATTTTATCGATATTTGCGCTTTTTACCGGTGCATGCACATCAGGGGCTTATATCACCCGATATTATACGGATGATATTTATTTTAATCCCGGAAGTGTGCCTCCTCCAATTATTATGGAAGAAGAATCTTTAGCCCGGGAACCTATCAGGGAGAAGTCTGCAAACAGAGTAGTATTAAGCAATATCGAAGAAAATCAGGAAGGTTCTCACACAATGAGCAACTATATTTTTGATGGCTCAAAAGAAGATGCAGAAGCTTTCAGGTATGGTATGGATCAGTTCGACATGTACGATTCAGATACTACTGTTTATTATGATGACGATGAAGTTAAGTACGTGATTAACAATTATTATAATAGTGATGAAATTGATTATGCCTATCGTATAAGGAGATTTCATCGTCCTTACTTTTATGATCCTTTTTACTGGAGCTCCTGGTATTATGATCCATTCTTTTATGATCCTTATTATTACTCATCATGGTATTACCCTCACTGGTCATATTCATGGAACTGGGGATGGGGCTACAACTGGTACAGCCCATACTATAGCTGGGGATTGGGTTACTCGCCTTATTACAGTTATTGGAACAGGTCATATTATGGAGGATATTACGGCTGGGGCTATCCCTATTACGGATGGCACGGATATGGTGGAAGATATTACGCAGATTCTGAAAATTACAGATATGGTCGCAGAGATGAAGGAAATACCAATGCATATTATGGTGGTGACGGAGGAAGACGGGTATCAACTTCAGCAGCCCGTGGCACTACAATAGTTCCTAAAAGCGGACAAACCGATACAGGTATCTCATCTCAGGCTTACCGTAGAGGTACTGCCTCCGGTGATGCAAATACAAGACAGGATGGAAGTGTAAACAGTAATGTATTAACTGAAAGAAGAAGATCTACAACATCCGTATCCGGTGATCAACCGGTAAAAAGCGGAACGACTGTATCTAACCGCACATATACAAGACCGGGCACAACCGAAAGCAGCAGAACTTATGCAAGACCCTATACCGGAAGCTCCACAACAACACCAAGGGTCGTTACTTCAAAAAGCGGCTCTGCAACACCGTCAACCGGGCAGCAGCAGGGTACAACCTCTACCTACAACAGAAATTACCGGACTAACTCTACATATAACAGAAGTACGGGTACCAGAAGTTCAACAGGCACTTACCGTGCACCATCCTCTTCCTCCTCCAATAAATCGGGTAATGTTTATCAAAGAAGTACCCCATCAAGGAGCAGCAGCAGTAGTAGTAGTAGCGGAAGCTACAGAAGCAGTGGCGGTTCTCACGGCGGTGGAAGTTATGGTTCCTCGGGATCATCAAGATCTTCATCTCCTTCTTCCTCATCATCAGGAAGAAGAAGATAAATAAATGATACAATGTTAATATTTTAATTACAGATTAAATACTAAAGACATGGTGAAAAGAACTTTATATACACTCTTGCTGGCAATTGCAATACCGTTATTTATTAACGCGCAGGACTTAACAGATGCATTACGTTTTTCAGGCTTTCAAATGCAGGGAACAGCACGTGCGGGAAGTATGGGAAACGCATTTGGCGCCTTGGGCGGCGATTTTACTTCTGTGAGCATAAATCCGGCAGGTCTTGGAATTTACCGTTCTTCTGAGTTTGTCTTTTCTCCAACATTCGGACAAACACAAATTGAAGCAAAATATCACGGAAATCCCATGACCGACAGTAAATATAATTTCTTGCTTGAAAACCTAAGTTATGTTGCATCATTACAACCTAAAAAACAGAGTGAAACAGGATTAGTGAGAATAAATGTGGGAATTGGTTTTAATAAGCTGAAAGATTTTAATAACGTTGCCAATATTCTTGGCCATAATATTTATAGTTCTTTTCTGGATAATTTAATAGAGAATGCTAACGGTGAAGATCCTTCACAAGGATGGAGTGAATTTTACGAGGGGCTGGCATATTTTAATCCTGACACGGAAACAGGTACTGATCTGATTTATGAAGAAGATGGATTTTGGAGAAGTGATATTCAAAAGAATCCATTTGATGAAAATGTTCAAAACTATGAGCACTCTCAAAAAAAATCAATCTCACGTCAAGGCGGAATAAACGAATATACTATTGCAGCAGGATTTAATTTTAATCACAAACTCTATTTTGGAGTATCTGTCGGAATAGTAGATGTAACATATAAAGAGTCATCATCTTTTAATGAGTGGGATCAAAAAAATATAATCCCAAGATTTAATGAGATGCAGTTTGACAGATATCTTGGTGTTAACGGTACAGGTTACAATGGTAAAATAGGTGTCATTTTCAAGCCCATAAATGAGATCAGACTGGGGGCATCAATTCATACTCCGACATTTTATAATCTTCACGAAACATTTGATACCCGCATGATTTCAAATAATACATTTGAAGAAACAGGTCAGGTTGAAGATATAGCTTCATCCCGTATCAATGATTATGATTATGATTTGGAAACGCCTTTGCGGGCAACCTTAAGTGCAGCTTATATATTTTCCGATAAAGGTTTAATAAGCGTTGATTATGAATATGTTAATATAGGAACTGCAAAACTCAGGCGCGGTGGTGATGGTTATAATTTTGTTAATGAAAATAGCGATATTGCTGAAATTTATAAACCTGCCGGAAATTTCAGAATCGGGGGTGAATATGTTGTAGCTCCCGACATCAATCTCCGTGCCGGCTATGAACTTTATCCATCTGTTTATAAAACCACAGCCTTTGGTACACAACAACCAAATTCTGATTCACATTTAAATGTTGTCTCGGCAGGTTTCGGATATAGAACAGGCGGATTTTTCTTCGATCTGGCATATCGTCACTCATTCTCAAAGTCATTTGACATGCTGTATCAGGCTCCCTCATCAGGTTATTATCCTGTTCCTGAGATGGCTTCTTTTAAAGAAGTTAATAATAAGGTGATGTTTACCCTTGGATTCAAATTTTAATTAGTATAAAATAAGTATTATCAGGAATAAAATAATTTTGTAAGTTTGCTTTCCACTAAAGCAAACTTATTATGTGGATTACAGTATCACTGATCTTATTTTATCTTTTTACACCTTTGTTGTTAATACATCTTTGTCGGATTTCCAGCGTTTTAAACAGAATCGGTTCAGTAGTACTGGCTTATATTGTAGGGCTGATCATTGGCAATATTGGTATTTTGCCCTCACCGGGCAGTGAATTCAGAAGATTACTTGCAGGCCGAACTTTCATTGCAAAAAATGAAATTATGGATCTGTTCCTGGCAGGTAGTGTAACCAGTACAGATATTACTGCAAATCAGATAGCTACAATACAGGATACAATCATTACCATTGTGATTCCACTATCCATTCCACTCCTTTTATTTTCTATGAATATTAAAAAATGGCTTAAGCTTGCAAAAGGAGCCTTACTATCGTTATTGCTTGCAATGATTTCATTGCTGACATCAATTTTTTCAGGTTATTATCTGTTTGCAGGACAGATTTCAGAATCATGGAAAGTAGCAGGAATGCTGACGGGGGTTTATACCGGGGGAACACCTAATTTAGCGGCAATAGGAACAGCCCTTGAAGTCAGGCCTGATATTTTTGTTCTGACTCATACTTACGATCTTATTATCGGAGCAGTAGCACTCCTTTTTTTAATGACTGTCGCACAAAGGGTATTTCATATTTTCTTACCTAAATTCCGCGATATACATCATCCGGTTTCTTACTTTTCGATGGCAACAGAAAGTAACTTAGTGGAAGATTATAAGATTATTTTAACAAAAAAAGAGGCAGTGAAATTGCTGAAAGGGCTCACCCTTTCCATACTGATCTTTGGCATCGGAGGGGGGCTGAGTTTATTGGTTCCCGATTCTGCCCAAACAGTCACGGTTATTCTTACAATAACTACCCTTGGTTTGATAGCTTCCCTGTTTAAGCCTGTAAAAAAGCTAACAAGCAGCTTTCAACTTGGGATGTACCTCATTCTTGTCTTCTCTCTTTCAGTATCGTCAATGGCTAATCTTAGCGAAATGTTTCAGATTAAATTTCTACAACTTTTTCTTTATGTATTTTATGTTGTTTTTGGTTCAGTACTGATTCATGTCGGGTTGGCAAGTTTATTCAAAGTTGATGCAGATACCACTATAATTTCAATCACTGCTTTAACCTTTTCACCTCCATTTGTACCTGCTGTTGCCGGTGCTCTGAAAAATAAAGATGTTATTATTTCAGGACTGACCATAGGAATTCTGGGATATGCCTTTGGTACTTATATGGGTATCCTGATTGCAACAATATTGAAATAAATGACCGGGTTAATTTAATCCTCTTTTAACTAAAAGAGGCTCAATTGAAGGATCCTTACCTCTGAATTTTCTGTAAATCTCCATTCCTTCATCTGATCCGCAAGTTTCAAGAAGTGTCCTGAATTTACCGGCATATTCCTGATTAAATATATCACCTGTCTCTTTGAATGCATTGAAAGCATCTGTATCAAGGACTGCAGCCCAATAATATACATAGTAGCCTGCCGAATATCCACCTGAAAAAATGTGAGAGAAGTATGTACTTCTGTATCTTGGAAGAATTTCAGGTATTAATCCGATTTTATTCATTGATTCTTGCTCAAATTGTCTCACATCACTAATAACAGGATTTTCAGCCGTATGATAATCCATATCTAAAAAAGAAGCAGCAAGATACTCTCCCGCAATAAAGCCCTGGTTGAAAGTAGCACTTTTTTGCAGTTTGTCAATTAACTCGTCAGGTATCGGCTGCCCGGTTTTATAATGAGTAGCATAAACTTTCATAACTTCAGGCTCAGCAGCCCAATTTTCCATTATCTGAGAGGGCAATTCCACAAAATCACGGGAAACCCTTCCTGCTGTACGTTTATAAGGGCCGTCAGAAAATAACCCGTGAAGGGCATGCCCAAACTCATGAAAAAATGTGGTAACCTCGTCAAAACTAAGCAGTGCAGGTGCATCAGAAACAGGTCTGGTAAAATTCATAACAATGGAACCAATTGTAGGGATCCTTCTATTCTCTTTATAAAAAGCATTTCGGAAAGCGGTCGACCACGCACCGACTGATTTTCCGCTCCTTGGATGAAAATCCATATAAAGGACCCCCAGAAAAGATCCATCAGACTCCTGAACCTCATATCCTTCAACCTCTTCATCATATACAGGCAAATCATCACGTTGCAAAAACTTCAATCCGTATAACTTTTCAACTACATAAAAAATACCCTTTTTTGCATTCTCAAGGCTAAAATATTGTTTTACCTCTTCTTCATTAATATCAAATTTTTCTTTTCTGAATTTTTCATTATAGTACCACCAATCCCAAGGCTTAAGCTGGAATTTACCTCCTTCTCTTTCAATTATATTTTGCATCTCCTTCACATCAGCTTTTGCCATTTTTATTGATGGAGCCCAAAGTTTATTAAGAAAATCATATACTGCTGCGGGTGTCTTTGCCATATTAACATCAATAACATATTCTGCATGATTTTTAAATCCAAGCAATTTAGCCCTCCGGTCGCGAAGCCGGACTATCTTTTTAATTATCTCCTTATTATCGAACTCATTATCGTTATCCCCTCTCATAAAATAGCCCCGGTATAGCTTTTCACGCAATTCTCTCTTTTCAGACATTTGGAGGAATGGAATCATACTTGGTATTGTCAATGAAAAAACCCATTTGTTATCTTCACCGGCAGCTCGTGCATCCGCAGCTGCACGAGCAATCACATCTGAAGGAAGGCCTGCCAGATCTGCCTGATTATCAATAATAAGTTTAAAATTTTTATTTGTTTCAGCAAGCAGGTTTTCACCAAATTGTAAACTCAGCTTTGATAGCTCTTCATTAATTTCCCTTAAAATTTTTTGATCTTTTTCGGAAAGGTTGGCTCCATTACGCACAAAATCTTCATAATATTTTGTTGTAACCCGTACCTGCTGATCATCAAGTCCCAAATCTTCTTTTTTGTCATAAACCTCTTTTATTCGTTTAAACAGTACCGGATTTAATGAAATATTGTCGAAGTGAGAAGTAAGAAGAGGTGATATTTCTCTTGCTATACTCTGCATATTATCATTGGTATTGGCAGAGTTTAAAGGAAAAAAAACTCCGATAACTCTATCCAACAGCTCACCCGACTGATCAAGGGCAACTATCGTATTTTCAAAGTCTGCAGTTTTACTGTTTTTTTCTATTGCATTAATTTCACTTTCATGTTGTTCAATACCTTTTTTTATTGCAGGAATATAGTGCTCTTCCCTTATTTGGTCAAAGGGAGGTACTTCAAAGGGAGTTTCCCAGTCAGTTAAAAAAGGGTTAGCCAAATCATTTTTAGTTTTATTCTCAGGTGGCTGACAAGCAAAAATTGATATTCCCATAACAATAACTATTAATATGCTTTTATTCATAGCTCTTTATCTATTTTTAAATTAAGTTGCGAAAAATACCTATTTTTTAGATTACTAATATACGATAATCCTTACTTTTGTCAAATTCGAAAAATAGTAAAAATGAAGATATCATATTCATGGTTAAAAGATTATATCAAATTTGACAATTCACCTGAAGAGATTTGTAATATTCTTACACAAATCGGACTTGAAGTTGCAGGATTAGAAGAGGTGGAAAGTGTTAAAGGCGGTATGAAAGGAGTAGTGATCGGGCAAGTTATAACCTGTAAAAAACATCCGGATTCTGATCATCTGAGTATAACTACTGTTGATATTGGGAAAGAGACATTGTTAAATATTGTTTGTGGCGCTCCCAACGTGGCTGCAGGCCAAAAAGTTGTTGTTGCCCCTGCCGGTACCATCCTATATCCCGGAGGAGAAAAGTTGGTGCTAAAGAGTGTTAAAATCAGAGGTGAGTTGTCAGAAGGAATGATATGTGCAGAAGATGAAATCGGGATCGGGACAGATCATGAGGGTATTATTGTTCTTAACGATTCAGCCGTTGTTGGCACTAAAGCCAATGATTACTTTAACGTAAAAAGCGATTATGTTATAGAAATAGATATCACACCAAATCGTATAGATGGAGCCTCTCATATTGGTGTTGCACGCGACCTGGCGGCATTTATGAATCTTGAAGCTCCTGTGAGTTATATTCGTCCTTCTGTTGACAGCTTTAAAACTGATAACACAAAATTACTGATCGATGTGGTAATAGACAATCCTGCGGCATGCTACCGCTATGCAGGTGTTTCAATAACAGGAGTAGATGTAAAGCCTTCACCTGAATGGCTGCAGAACAGGCTAAGGGCAATCGGGCTGAATCCTATTAATAATATAGTGGATATAACAAATTATGTTCTTTTTGAAACAGGACAGCCACTTCATGCATTTGATGCTAAAGATATTACCGGCAGTAAAATAGTTGTGAAAACATTACCGTCAGGAACCGGTTTTATAACTCTCGATAAGGTTGAGCGCAAACTTCATGAAGAGGATCTGATGATCTGTAATATAGAGGAGCCAATGGGAATAGCAGGTGTTTTTGGGGGAATTGGTTCAGGGATTAAAGCTGCAACAAAAGATATTTTTATTGAAAGCGCATGGTTCAATCCGGTTTATGTCAGAAAAACCACACGCCGGCACGGACTAAGCACTGATGCCTCTTTTCGCTTTGAAAGGGGCATTGATCCTGAAGGTGTTCTTTATGCGCTTAAAAGGGCTGCATTACTTATAAAAGAGTATGCAGGAGGGTTGATTTCTTCTGAAATTACAGATGTGTACCCTGTTCCTGCCGTATATAATAAGATTAGGGTTACTTATAAATATATAGATCAACTGACCGGGAAAAGTTTAGAAAAAGATATTATTAAAAAGATTTTAAAATCACTTGAAATAAAAATAGAAAAAGAGGATGAAAAGGGCTTGTTACTTGTTGTGCCTCCTTACAGGGTTGATGTTACCCGCGAAGCTGACATTGTTGAAGAGATTCTCAGAATATATGGTTATAACAATATTGAGATACCAACACAAGTAAAAGTGTCTTTACAGAACCCAGATAAAGTTGATCCTGAAAATCTCAGAAATACTATTGCTAATTTACTTACCTCATTGGGATTTAATGAAATATGGTCAAATTCGCTAACAAAAAGTGAGTATTATGAAAATTCAGAAGAGTTCAAAAAAGAGAACACAGTTAAACTTCTCAATCCTTTGAGTTCTGACCTGAACTGTTTGAGGCAATCTTTGCTTTATGGCGGATTAGAGTGTATTGCTTATAATATAAACAGGCAAAACAGTAACTTAAAGCTATATGAATTTGGAAACTGTTATGTATTAAAAGAGGGCTCCGGCAATGCGCTTGTTGGCAACTATGAGGAAGAAGAACATCTGATAGTTTTAATAACAGGTAACAAAGAGGAAGAGAACTGGTTGGGAAAAGCTGAACCTGAATCATTTTTTCGCATTAAAGCATTTGCTGAAATTATTTTGAAAAAACTTGGAATTGAAATTGATAAACTTACAATAAGTGAAATAGCCACTGAATCAATATCAGAAGGTTTAGCTTACGGCACAAGTAAAGGTATATTGCTTAAGGTTGGTTGCGTTTCAGACTCTGTTCTTTCCGGATTTGATATTGACAACTCTGTATATATTGCTGATTTTCACTGGAGTTACATCCTGAAAATGCAAATTAAAAAAGAAATTCTGTTTAGAGAACTTCCAAAATTCCCCGGAGTCAGACGCGATCTTGCCTTATTGATTGATAAAAAAATAAAATTCAGTCAAATAAAGGAGCTTGCATTTAAAACAGAACGAAATATCCTGCAAAAGGTCGGACTTTTTGATGTATATGAAGGAAAAGGTGTTACTCAGGGGAAAAAATCTTATGCAGTAAGTTTTTTGTTACGTGATAACAGACGTACATTAAACGACAAACAGATTGATAAGGCTATGCAAAAAATAGCTACTGCATTAAAGCGTGAATTTGGAGCGCAATTGCGTTAATATGAGGCTCAATTTTAACGGGACTTATTTGGTAAGTTTAAAGAGTATTTATAGCTTTAAAAAATGATATACAGGTCTAATAATATTCTTGCTTTGATATCTCCCGATGAAGATGGAAAACTTATTCTGAATCAAACCCTCTTTTTTCAGAAATCATTGGGAATGAATGTTTTTTTGCTCAACATATTAAAAAAACCATCATTATATAATAAGCTGTTTCGAGCCCGGAATTTAACATTTAAGAAGGATGAATCTCTTGAACGGTTAAAAAAATTTGTTGAAAGTGTTGTTGAAGGTGAGGTTCCTGAGTTTATGGCTTTGCGTGTAAAAGTAGGAAACCCTTTACAAATAATGCTTTTACAATCAAAAAAAGGTGGTTATGAATTTATGATCGTAGATAAAAGCGGATCACAACAGGGGTTGAATAAATATGAAATTGATAAATTTATAAGCAGATCTGTTTGTCCGGTGATGACCATTAATAAAGATCACTTTACTGATAATTTTAAAAAAATAATTATTCCCGTTGATGTTTCCAGAGCCACTTCTAAAAGACTCCTTTGGGCAACCTATTTTGCCCGTAAATTTAATGCAAAAATAGAAATCGTTTCTGCTTTAAAATCTAATCTCTCTTCCAGGAATAGTCTGGCCTGGAAAAATGCGGAAAAATTAAAATATATGCTTTTCCAGCGCGGAATTAAATGCAATGTAACTATTTTGACGGCTCATAGCTGGGAATACCATAAAGTTATTGTCAATTATATTGAAAAAGAAAAACCGGGCTTGGTAATTATAAGAACACATGAAGAAGCAAGTACGACCGGTACCCAAATAAGTACATTTGTTTCAAAAATTGTACATCAATGTAAAATGCCGGTATTTACCGTCAATAAATTTATAAATCCAATGCCGGTTGATTTTGAATACTAAACGGACAAACAGCTAAACATAGGTTAAATTATTGTTTTTCAGAGGATGGGAAGACTTTATAAACTTCCAATTCCATAAGCAGGGTCTTAAATCCTCCTATTCCATAATAACCGCCATATTGTCCGAACGCAAGCTGTGACGGCAAAACAAGGGATGCTTTGGTTCCTTTTTTCATATATGTAAGAGCTTCATGAAGCCCTTTCATTTCAGTCACATAATCAGCCGAATAACTTAGCTGCCCCGGATGAAGAACTACCAACTCAGCAGGCTCGTATGACCCGGTTCCGTAAACATACATACTGTCAATCGTATAAAGATCGTAAAAAATCTGAACCCTGTCATTTATCTTGATTGAATCTCCTATACCTTCCTTTTGTTCAATATAATATAATCCTGATGGTTTAGGGTCAATATGAGAATAATTACTCCCGATAAATTCATTAAGACGATTCAACTCTCTTTTTCTTTGTTTTTCCAAACTATCTTCTTTACATGAAAACAGAGAGACCATCAATACAGTTGCTAATATTCCTGAAACAATGTACTTCATATGATTAAAATTTTATAAATCTAACTGATGTTTATATTCAATTAAAAGTTTCTTAAAGTACTCAACTGTTTCCGCTAATGTTAATGTTGATTCACCTCCGGCAGCATTTAAATGACCTCCGCCGCCAAAATATTTTTTTGAAAAATCATTAACAGGAAAGTTCCCTTTTGAGCGGAAAGATGCTTTAACCACATCCTTTTTTTCTATAAACAGAGCACTGAAAATAATATTGTTTATCGATAAAGGATAATTAACAAATCCTTCTGTATCGCCCGGTTTAAAATTATACTCTTTAAGTTCTTTCTGAGAAATATTGATCACTGCCGTACGATACTCCGGTAAGACATCCATTTTTTTATTTAGGCAATAGCCAAGAAGTTTCATTCTGTTGATACTAAAGTTATGATATACTTTTGATTGAATTTTCTCAGTATCTATACCCCACTCCATTAACTCTGCAGCTGCCAGAAAAGGTCCGGGCCTGGAAATATTATGGCTAAATGAACCGGTATCTGTCATGATCCCTGTAAAAAGAGCTTCTGCTGAAGCATAATTTATAAAACTCCTAAGGCCGGCTTTTTCTATAAGCCGGTATACCAGCTCAGCTGTTGAACTGTATTCTGTCTCCGATATTATAAAATCGCAAAATTGCTCCGGATAAGGATGGTGATCAATCATGATTTTAGTTCCCCGAAACTCTTTTATATGCCTGCCTATTTTTGCTGCTCTTTCAGGGGTATTGAAATCCAGACATATTAAAATATCAGCATGACTGAATATATGTTGTGCCTCTTTTTTGTTGATATCATAAATACAAATTTTCACATCAGAGGTAAACCATTTCAAAAACTCAGGATATAAATTTGGCACAATCACATCAATATCATGCCCGGCATTGTTTAATACTTCTGCAAGCCCCAGAGATGATCCGATGGCATCTCCATCGGGATTTTCATGTGTAATTATAACAATCTTGGCCCGCTTTTCAGTAAAAAGAGCTTTTAGAAAATTAAAAATCTCATTATCAGTGTTTTTCAAAGCTATCAATTATTAAACTGACAAATATAAGAAATCTCAAATTGGAGCAAATGCTATTCTATTCAATTTTTGTTAATATTGTCGTAATAATTAAATATTAACAAAAATGACAATAGCAGGTAACATTACTTTGACAATAATCAAGCCTACTGCTTTTAAGAATAACCATGCAGGAGCAATATTGAAAATGATTAACGAATCAGGATTTAAAATAAAGGCATTAAAAATGGTACATCTGAATCTTCAACAGGCAGGATTATTTTATGCCGTTCACAAAGGGAGACCATTTTATGAATCCCTTGTTCAATTTATGAGTTCCGGACCGATAATTGCTGCTTTGCTGGAAAAAGAAAATGCCGTAAATGACTTCAGAAAGCTGATCGGAGCAACTGATCCAAAAAGTGCTGAAAAAGGGAGTGTTAGAAACTTATATGGAACAGACCTTCAACAAAATGCGGTACATGGTTCCGATAGTGATGAAAATGCCGTTATAGAGTCAAACTTTTTCTTTTCAAAAATTGAAAGATTTTAAATTCCGGTAATTAAGGAAATACTATTTAAATACTATTTTAGTTACTATTTCTTCTCCTGCCTGACTATTCAGGCGGGAACGAATTTCTTCACGGATCATTATCAGTTCATTCTTAACTATCGGTGAATTTATTTCAACAAATAAAATACCTTTTGAAAAGTAGATATTGCGCGTATAGCGTGCAATGGTATTTCCCAGCAATCCCTGCCATGACTGTACGACATCAACTTCTTTCAGTTTCCTGTCAAATCTCATCTCTTTAATATATTCACGCAGTACTTCACTAAGCGGCTGACTATCACTTTTTCTCATAAAATTTGTATAATTGATCCTGATTTAACCTCAAAAATCTGATAATCCGATGTCATCTCCTTTAAAATCCCATCAAGATGGCTTCTGTTAGTGTCTGTAATAAAAATTTGTCCAAACTGATCACCAATAACCAGCTTAATTATTTGTTCAACACGATTACGGTCCAATTTATCAAATATATCATCAAGAAGTAATATGGGTTTCATATCCGATATTCCCGCAATAAATTGGAACTGAGCCATTTTCAATGCCACTAAATATGTTTTTTTTTGACCTTGTGAGCCAAGCTTTTTTATAGGATATGTGCTAATATTGAAAAGCAGATCATCTCTGTGAATACCTGTGGTTGTATATTGTAAAGATCTGTCTTTTTCAATATTCTCTTTAAGCAGCAATTCAAAATTGCTAGTATACAGATCAGATTGATGAACAAGTTCCACCTTTTCATTTTCCATTGAAATAAAAGAGTAATATTTTTGAAAAACCGGTATCAGACCTTTTATAAAGTTGCAGCGCTTCTGATGTATGCGGCTGCCATATTCTATTAAGCGACTATCCCATACCGACAACAATTCCCGGTCAAAGTAGCTATCTGAAGCAAATTGTCTGAGCAGACTGTTTCTTTGAAAAACAGCTCTGTTATATTGAATAAGATCATCCAGATAATTGGAGTCATATTGTGAAATTACCCCATCCATAAATTTACGCCTTTCAGCGCTCCCTCCCGTTATAAGATTCATATCGGCCGGTGTTATCATAACCAAAGGGAGCAGCCCGATATGATCTGCCAGCTTACTGTATATCTTTGAATTTCGTTTAAATTGTTTTTTTTGACCTTTTTGTAATGCACAAGAGACAAACTCCTTTGAATCAAGACGTTTATAAATTCCATTTATCAGGAAAAAATCTTCATGATGCATTATATTCAACTGATCGGATGCATTAAAAAAGCTTTTGCAAAATGATAAATAGTAGATGGCATCCATTAGGTTAGTCTTACCCGCACCATTATTACCAATCAAACAGTTTAATCTTGCAGAAAAAGAGACCTGAACATCTTTCAGATTTTTAAAATTTAATATTGAAATTTCTTTAATGTACATTTTTCAGCCCATTCGACTTTAACTTGCAAAGCTAATTAAAAATGAGTATCAGGTGTATTAACAATTCAAGATAATGAACATAGTGATTTATAGCCAAAAATAGATCTACTTTTCTGTTAGGTTAATAAAAAATAGCTATTTTTGCGACAAAATTTTGAAATCTTTTAATATGGCAAAAAAGAAAACCCGAAAAGCTGATAATATACAGGAATTAGAAACTGTCTTAACCAAAACCGAACAATTCATTGAAGAAAATCAAAAACCTATTTCATATGTTATCGGTGCTATCATTTTGATAGTAATGGGATATCTGGCTTTTAACAAATTCTATTTACAGCCCCGTGAAAAAGAAGCCCAATCGCAAATGTTTATGGCAGAGAACTATTTTGAAAAAGATTCTTTTAACCTTGCCATAAATGGCGATGGTAACTATTTGGGCTTCTTGGATATTATTGATGATTACACAATGACCAAATCTGCTAATCTGGCTAAATATTATACGGGTATATCATTTTTACATCTTGGACAATATGAAGAGGCATTTGACTATCTTAATGATTTCAAAACTAAAGACCTATTGCTTGCAACAGTTGCCGAAGGTGCAAAGGGGGATGCCAAATTAGAGCAGGGAAAGGAGAAGGAAGCACTAAATTATTATAAAAAGGCATACTCTTTAAATAACAATGAATTTACAAATCCTGTTTTTATGATGAAGGCTGCCAGGTTATTAGAATCGATGGAAGATTTAAGTGGCGCATTGGTTATTTACAAAGAGATTAAAGAGAAATATCCACAGTCTCCCGAAGGGCAAAATATAGATAAGTATATTGCAACGGTTGAAAATTTGTTAAATTGATTTATGACAACTAAAAATCTTTCACAATACGATGCTTCATCTGTACCTCCTGCAAATAATATGCGTATAGGAATTGTAATTTCCGAATGGAATTACACCATTACTTCCGTACTTGCACAAGGAGCAGTTGAAACCTTGAAAAGACACGGCGCAACAGCTGAAAATATAATTTTAAAATATGTACCCGGCAGCTTTGAACTTCCTCTTGGCGCTCAGTACTTTGCCGAATTTGAGAATGTAGATGCAGTAATCCTGTTAGGCTGTGTGATAAAAGGTGAAACACCTCACTTTAAATATATTTGTCAGGGAGTTTCTGCCGGTACTACTACATTAAATTTAAAGTACAATAAACCATTTATTTTCGGGGTATTAACCACCAATAACCTTCAGCAGGCAAAAGATCGCGCAGGTGGAAAATACGGCAATAAAGGCGATGAAGCCGCTATTGCCGCAATTAAAATGATTCACTTAAAACACTCTTTCTCCAAACAATACTTACCGTGAAGATCCGGGTCTTCCCTGGCCCCTTTGTTGCCTTCTCTCTTCCTGGTACTTTTGATATTTCTTCCACTGAGCTTCAGAGAGAATCCCTTTCATTTTTACATCCTGTTTTTCCCTTATCTCGCCCATTTTTTCTCTCATACCTTCAAAGCCACTGCCACTATTTCGGCTTTTTTCACGTAAAGCTCTCATTTGCTTACTACTTTCCAGGTTAAGGTCATAAACTTTTTTTTCCTGATCTTTAGTCAGGCTTAACAACTCTTTAAGTTGCTCTGTCTGACGTTTGGCCATAGTTTCCGGATCAAACGATCTCCTATCCTGCCCGGGCTGCGCTATGAGCAGATTGGTTCCTGCGAAAACCGCAATCAAAAAAATTACAATTCTCTTCATTTTCAAACAATTTAAATTTTATAAAAAATGGAACCTGATGGCTTCAGAATTATAAACTTCTATCATGTCACAGGCTCATGTAACATTATATTTGACAGATAAGCAATCAGATAGTTTAATTTAAACTTTAAAATTATCCGACTATTTTTTAGGCATTTGAATGCCTCTCTGTTTTGCCATATCCTCAAGACGTTTTTGAAATTTTGACTTTTTCAGCGGTTTTTTCTTATTAACCTGCAGCTGTGCCCTGATCTTTTTCTCATCAACAAAAGACCTGATAATATAAGTCTGCCCGATAGTAATGAGGTTAGCCAGAAAATAGTAATAACTCAATCCTGCTGAATAGTTGTTTAATATGAAGAGAAACATTATCGGCATCATATACATCATCATTTTCATGCCCGGCATTCCCTGCGGTGATGTAGCCTGCTGATTTAATCTGGTTGAAATAATTGTCGTGATAGTCATCAACAGGCAAAACAGACTGACATGATCACCATAAAGCGGTATTGAGAATGGCAAATCAAGTATGGAATCATAAGTTGAAAGATCATCAACCCATAAAAAACTTTGCTGTCTTAATTCAATAGAAGTGGGAAAGAAAAAAAACATTGCTACTAAAATCGGAAATTGTAAAAGCATCGGGAGACAACCTCCCATGGGATTGACACCGGCTCTTTTGTACAACGCCATTGTTGCCTGCTGTTTTTCCATCGGCTTGTCATCCCCATACTTCTTATTAATTTGATCCATTTCCGGTTTCAAAGCACGCATTTTTGCCTGAGAAATATATGACTTGTAAGTAAATGGAAAAAGAATTGTCTTAATAAAGATTGTCAGTAACAGAATAATAATTCCAAAATTAGATATAAATTTTCTCAAAAAATTAAACACGGGAATTATCAAATATTTATTTACAGGTCTCACAATTAAATAACCCAGGTAAACTAATCGTTCCAGCTCTATATCAAACTGATTTAAGGTTTGATAATGGTTAGGGCCAAAATAAAATTGCAATCCTATGCTTTCCGAATCTTTTCCCTCATAAGGAAAAGCTATTTCAGATAAAAAATTAGCCAGATATTCATCATTATTGTCAAACCTTTCTGACCTGACATAAGCATTTGGAAAAAAATCTTTAGAAATAATTGAAGAGTTAAAAAAAAGCTGCTTAAAGCCAATCCATTTAATTCGGGTACTTAAGTTTTTTTCACCGGACTTAGCTTGAGGCAGGTTATCAACATCATTTTCAAAAAATTTATAAACAATGTTGGTGTATCTATCTTCCCCAAAGCGTGATATGCGTTCCTGCCGCGGTACATCAAATGACCAGGTGAAATTAATATATGCCTGATTTGACGCAATATATTGATCTAATTCCACAAATTTCATATCTAAATCTATTAAATATGAATTATGCTCTATAGTGTAAATATATTCTAAGAATTTGCCGGGCTCCACTTCAAGCCGAAAACCAATTTGTTTAGAATTGCCCGGGTGATTTTCATTATATTTGACTCTTCCCTCATTACCTTTTCTTACTTCAGGCCCATTTACTGTAATTTTTTCTTCAGAAAACTGGGGAGTAAAAAATAACAGATCTGTGTTAATACTTCTATTTTGTGCAAAAAAGTTAAGTCCAAATTTTGTGTCGGGCCCATCAAACAATATTACCGGCAATGATTTATAAGTTTTATACTCTTTCAATTCGATTGAATAAATTCTTCCCCCTTTATTTGTAAAAGTTATTTTAAATAAATTGTTTTCAACGGTGTAAAACTGCTCTTCACCAACAGCTGCACGACCAAAAACTCCCAGCTGATCAGACTTTTGTTTTAAAAGAGTCTCTGTATCAACTGAATCCGGTAAATTGCTGATTTCTTGGTCAAAGCTTTTCTCTTCCTGTAATTGTAATAATCTTTCCTGCTTTTTTTCAACCAAAGCAATAGAATCCCGTTTTCTCTTTGCTTCAAGGATCTCTTCTTCAGATGGTCTGTTAATAATTGTAAACAAAACCAGCACCCCGAAAATTAAAAAAATACCTATAACTGAATTTTTATCCATATTTAACACTCAGGTAATGTCGTTTTTATATAAAATAGAAGTATCAGGCAATATAATGCTTAAATATTCAAAAAATCCAAAATTAATTAATTATAGTAATTGAAGAGCCAATAACAATTAAATTTGAATATATTCTTAGTAAAAATTAACTTCTCAGCCATCAAAAGGACTTAACAATAATTAACTCAATTTTCAGCCAATAAATAAACCCATACGGACAACGAGCAAACAAAAACAATTTTGATACATAACATATGTAAACAAAATGTATTTACAAATGTTAACTGTAAAATTGATATGCTGTGAAAAGTGAATTATCTATAAGTCAATAGTGTAATTAAAAGAAGAGTCCCGGGTTTTACTATCTCCGGCGTCTGTTTTTAAAATATAATTAATACTTCGTTTAGAAGGCAATTTAAACTCAATTTTAAATTTCTTACGTATTTTAAGTCTGACACCTCTATTCCTTACCTGCCCAAATTTTATATTATCAAGAAGCCTGATTGCTTCTTCATTACATCTCGATCCTATGCCTTTTTCAACTACAATCCTGCCAACATTTCCATTATCATCAATTTCAGCTATAAGTTGCACTCAGAACTCAGTTTTAATCTGATCCACCCACTTTTTTATTCTTGCATTAGTAAGCCTGGCCTGATTTTCCTGATCAAGAGGTAACCCGATAAAGCTGTCACCCCACAAAGCTTTTGAAGATTCAAAATTGTAGCTTTCAACAGAAGTTCTTCCAACTATTTCTCCACCCTGTTCTTTAATGATATCAGCTATAATTCCAATCGCATCACAAAAATTTTCAGGATAATTCTTTTGATCTCCAAGTCCGAAAAGTGCAAATTTTTTCCCTTTTAAATTCATCTCTTCAAAATCAGGCAAAAATTCATCCCAGTAATTTGGCAATTCACCATCAAACCATGTAGGAATACTAAAAATAAATTGGTTGTATTTCTCAATATCACTTATATTAACTAATTCTGCATTTATGCTATCGATTTTTGAACCACCGTAAGCATCTATTATTTTTTCAGAAATTTTTTTAGATTTTTGAGAATTAAAGCTGTAAATAATTGCTGTTTTATTCATAATTAGTACATTAACAATTCTTTAGCAACATTATAAATCTTTTCTTTATCCGGCAGAATAGCACGTTCAAGGATTGGATTAAAACCTATTGGGGTAAAAGTTGATCCAACTCTTTTTACCGGTCCGTCAAGATATTTAAATAATTTTTCAGTGATTATAGCACTAATTTCTCCTCCAAATCCACCATACACCTTATCTTCATGAGCAATTAATGCTTTATTTGTTTTTTTAACCGACTCGAAGATCAGATCTGTATCAAGCGGAATAAGTGACCGTAAATCAAGTACTTCAACGCTAAAACCATCTTTCTCAAGCATCTCTGCAGCATCTAAGCTTAAATGGGTGGTATTTCCATATGTAATAATAGTCAGATCAGACCCCTTCCTCCTTATCCGGCCTTTACCAAAAGGCACTTCAAAGTCATCAGGAACAACCGTTGCTGCTTTAGGACTCTGGTATAAAGCTTTAGGCTCCATATACATTGTCACTCCCCGCGACTGTATGGCAGTTCGTAAAAGTCCGGCAGCATCATCTGCAAATGATGGATATACAATTCTCACTCCGGGAATATTTACCAATGAACCCTCTATAGTCTGAGAATGGTATAATCCGCCTCCGATATACCCTCCCGATGCAAGGCGAATGGTTACGTTTGGGACAAACTTTCCATTCGATCGCCAATAGTCATGACTAGCTTCAATATATTGCTCCATAGCCGGCCAGAAATAATCGGCAAATTCAGCACCTTCAATAACAATCCTTATTTTTTCACTATAACGAGACATACCGTTAGCAGTCCCTACAATAAAATCTTCTGCAATCGGAGCATTAAATACCCTTTTGGAACCAAACTCCTTTTGCAAACCTTTGGAAACATTAAAAATGCCCCCTTTATCTTTGTAAGCCATATCCTGACCCCAGATAAAAGTGTCCGGATTTTTCCTGAACTCAGCTTTAAGGGTTTCATTCAATGCAGTTATCAGCTTAATTTTTTCTCCTTTTTCATTATGTATACCTTCAGGATATTTCGAGGAGATATAGGGTTCTGGTAAAACAAAATCGAATATTGACTCAGGCTTTGGATCAGGAGCAGCCAGAGCCTCTCTATGAATCTTCTTTAATTCTTTCTTTACATCCTCTTCGATTGCCACAAGTTCCTGCTCCGAAAACCTTTCATATCTGAGAAGCATCCTTCTGAATTTAGCCAGCGGATCATACTCTTCCACATAATTTCTCTCAGCTTCACTTCTGTAAAGCAAATGATCATCTGAATTAGAGTGAGAGTGTATTCTAACACAATTAGCCTGTACAATAACAGGTTTAGACTCTTCAAGTGCATATCTTTTCGCTTCGGACATAGCATTCATAGAGTCAAAAACATCTTTTCCATTACAATGGATTATCCTTATATTTTTAAATCCTGAAAAGTTATTGGCCACTTTACGTTGGGCAGTCTGATCTTTTTTAGGCACCGAAATACCATATCCATTGTCCTGGATTACAAAAATCACCGGCAACAGCTCTTTGTCTGCACCGGTAAAAGCTTCATAAACAAACCCTTCACTTACAGATGATTCTCCCTGACTGCTAATTGCAACAGCTTTATCTCCATAATATTTTATTGCCCTGGCAACACCTACCGCATGAAGAGTATGGTTTCCGGTCAGAGATGAAACGCTGTGAATATTCCATTCGGGCTTTGCAAAATGATTTGACATATGTCTTCCGCCACTTGAAGGGTCAGTTGCTTTAGAGATTCCATTTAATATTATTTCATAGGGAGTTATGCCACTTGACAATGCTGAAAGCATATCTCTGTAATATAGGAATAAATGGTCTTTGTTTTTTTCAAAAATTTGTCCTATAGCCAGCTGTATCCCGTCGTGCCCGGCATAAGGAGCATGATACGACCAACCAATTGCCTGTTTCAGATAATTGGGAGCCTTTTCATCAATCGCCCGGCCAATTGACATCAGCCAAAACCATTTTTCAAGAAGCTCTTTTGAAGTTCTTTTAATTGAATATTGTTTTGGAATCTTTAATCCTTCTTTCATGTTATTATAATTTAAGAGCTAAAAGCAAAACTTTTTACTTTTAAATTGTACTGTTAATATTAAAACCTTCGAGATTATCAGCAATCTTTCTTAAAAATGCACCTCCCAATGCTCCGTCAACAACTCTGTGATCATATGAAAGAGACAGATACATTTTATACCGTATAGCAATTACATCACCTGTCGGCAACTCAAGTACAGCAGGCTTCTTTTCAATATTTCCCGTAGCCAGTATAGCCACCTGAGGCTGATTTATTATCGGGGTCCCCATTAGATTTTTAAAAGTACCGAAATTGGTAATTGTAAAAGTACCTCCTTGTATCTCTTCCGGATTTAACTTATTATTTCTGGCAGCTTCAGCCAGCCGGTTTAGCTCTTTTGTAAGGCCGACAATATTCATTTGTTCAGCATTTTTTATTACCGGGACTATTAAGTTTCCGTCATTTTTAGCTACAGCAATTCCGATGTTGATATTTTTCCTGAGGACTATTTTATCACCGTCAACCGAAGAGTTTACCATTGGAAATTCAGCCAGGGCAGCAGCAGCAGCCTCAATAAAAAATGGCATAAATGTAATTTTTTCACCATACTTTTTTTGAAAAGCCTCTTTATTTTGATTTCTCCAATACACCAAGTCAGTAACATCCGCTTCCACTACAGTAGTTACATGGGGTGAAACTCTTTTGGACATTACCATATGCTCGGCAATCAGCTTTCTGATACGATCCATCTCCACAACTTTATCTCCTTCACCGGTTATAATAACAGGCTTTTTAATTTCCTCATCCTCAAGTGTTCTAACAGATTCGCCAATTTTCCTGCTTTCCCTTTGTTCAAGATATTGAAGAATATCTTTCTTACTCACCCTTCCACCTGATCCTGTACCCCTGATATTATCAAGTTCATCAAAAGGTATATTTTCCTCTTTTGCAATTGTCATTACCAAAGGAGAATAAAAACGCCCCTGTTGCTTATTTTCTAAGATATCTTCATCCGTTGCCGGCTCGGGTGTTGCCGGCTCGGGTAAAGGCTCTTCTTTTGTAATTTCTTCTATCTTTTCAGCCTCCTCCCCTTCGCCACCGGTATTTATTACAGCTACAACTGTCCCTACGGCAACAAGGCTCTCCTCCGGAAATAAAATTTCAGATATTATTCCGTCAACAGGTGAAGGTATTTCAGAGTCAACTTTATCGGTGGCAACCTCAAAAAGCATATCATCCTCCTCAATTTTATCTCCTTCTTTAACAAACCATTTAGTGATTGTACCTTCCTGAATACTTTCACCAAGCTTGGGCATTATAATTTCAAATTTCGACATATTTTAATTAGTTATTAAGTCAGTTAAAACTTTATAATATAAACATTTTTTTATAATAAATGTTCATTACACCTTGATTTGCAAGACAATTTACAAATGTAAACTGCCTGTGAGTTCGGAAACTGAAGTCAAATTATGCCTCGAAAGATAATTATTAATTCCTTTAATTATCTCAAGCGGCACCATTGGGTTTTTAAAAAGAGCCGTTCCCACCTGAATTGCAGATGCACCAGCAATCAGAAATTCAATTGCATCTTCAGCATTCATTATTCCGCCAATTCCGATTACCGGTATTTTTACAGCTCCGGCTGTCTGATATACCATTCTAAGGGCAATAGGTTTTATTGCAGGCCCGGATAGCCCTCCTGTTAATGTAGAAAGCCGGGATTTCCGGTTCTCTGCATTAATAGACATACCCAAAAATGTATTAACTAAAGAGATACTGTCAGCTCCTTCGTCCTCAACTGCCTTTGCAATTTCAGCAATATCGGTAACATTTGGCG
>LSQX01193612.1_pt1 | contig 25453 bp, 22 predicted proteins | sample 654561 | NCBI WGS metagenome assembly LSQX01 (sample SAMN04489861, study PRJNA283612) | anaerobic digester metagenome | isolation source: 4 biogas reactors fed with cattle manure at either 37C or 55C with and... | place: Denmark: Kongens Lyngby | collected 2014 | reverse complement strand
TGTGTAGTTGTTTTCTAATAAAAATTGATATAGATTATCTAGAAATCTACGTTTTTGTTCTTTGGGTAGAGCTTGATAATCTAATAGATTGAAGTTATCCATAATTATTTTTTTGTAAAATTAAATAAAAATTATTTGATGGTAGTATAAAATACGTAAAGTAAAACAATGAATGATATCAAATAAGCATCCATCCCTATTCAGTATACTTTTATTTTATTGTTTATTGATTTCTTAAAAAAATTATAAATACTTATTATAAAAATAAATACTTTTGTAAAAAAAATGTCTTACATAAGAATAAGTAAAGAATTTCATTTCGAAATGGCTCATGTATTAGATGAGTATGATGGTTTGTGTGCTTATGTACATGGACATTCATATACATTAATAGTAACTGTAAAAGGTAAGCCTAATACAGATAAAAATTCTCCAAAATATGGCATGGTAATAGATTTTAATACATTAAAATCTATTATTCAAAAAGAAATAATTGAGTTATTTGATCATTCATTAATAGTTAATAAAAATGCTGAATGGTTAGATAAAGTTGAAAATATAAAAAGTTTTTCTAGAATAATAAAATTGCCCTTTCAACCTACCAGTGAAAATCTTTTATTACATTTTATTGACATTATAACTCCACATCTACCTCCAGAAGTAACTTTAGTGCAGGTACATCTCAGGGAGACTAATAGCTCATATGTAGAGTGGCTTTATGAAGATAACAAGTAAATATAAATCTGTATGAAATTTTTTAAAAAATTATACATTTAACAATAATTTAAAAAATTGTGAAAAAGTTATTAAAGCAATTTTTTTATTTTTTAAAGCTCACAAGCATTAAAATATTTGAATGGTTTTATAAAGTAAACCCTAAAATATTAAGATTTTGTAATATAATTTTATCTTTTTTATCTATTTTCGCTGGATTATTAACGATCTTTTTATTAGGAAATCTTTATACTCCAACTGTAGGGCACAATCTAGAACCTTATATTGATTTTATTAGCTGGAGTATAAGTATAATATATCTAATTCAAATTATTTTATTGATTTTACCTGGTGGTAAAAAATTTTCATGGAGTAATTTATTATTAAAAATGATTTTTATCATTACTATTAATTATTTTGTCTATTTTATTCCTGATTTTATCTCTCCTTATTTACATGATGTTGGATACATACATTATTATAAATTATTTTTAATATTTCTAGTATTTATAAGGACTATTAGTCTCTTGGCTCAAAATCTATACAAAATATCTATACATCCAGCCAAAATTTTTATCATAAGTTTTATTATTATTATCATAATAGGTTCGCTATTATTATTATTACCTGCAGCTACTTATAGGGATATAAAATATGAAGATTCATTATTTGTCACTGTATCGGCAGTATGTGTTACCGGCCTTACTACTGTAAATATAGCTAGTACTTTTACTTGGTTTGGCAAATTGATAATAATAATATTAATACAATTAGGTGGACTGGGTATAATGACTATAACTAGTTTTTTAGCTTTATCATTCACACGAACAGATTTATCAATAAAGGAACAACAAGGTTTGGAATTTAATTTAGGCAGTTCATCTTTTAGGGAAATTAAAAAAAATTTGTATGCTATAATTTTAATTACAGCATTATTTGAAAGCATAGGTGCTATACTAATATATTTTTCTGTGCCCGATATCTATTTTGATAATCTAGCTCAACACATCTTTTTCGCTATTTTTCATTCCGTATCAGCCTTTTGCAATGCTGGTTTTAGTAATTTACCTGATGGTATGATGAATGAAGTATTTGTTAATAATTACCTAAGCATTTTTACAATAAGCGGTTTAATTATTTTTGGTGGAATAGGATTTTTTGTAATCAATAGCTTATTAAAAAATATTAATTTTAAATTCAAAAACTTAATTAGAAAAATATTTAACAAACCTAAAATAATAAAACCTAAAATAATAAATATCAATAATTTAATAGTCACAAGAACCACATTAATATTGATTATTTTAGCAATAGCAGTTATATTAATATTAGAATCAAATAATAGTTTAATCAGTTATAATTGGTTTGATAAAGTAGTACAAGCCTTTTTTTGTTCTGTAACACCAAGGACAGCAGGCTTTAATACTTTAGATTTTGCTAGTTTCACTCCTGCAACTATAATGTTTATAATAATATTAATGTGGATAGGTGCCTCACCTGGTAGTACTGGTGGCGGCATCAAAACTACATCTATAGCATTAGCCTTTTTAAATGCTATATCCATTGGAAGAAATCAAGATAAAATAACATTTAAAAATCGTACCATTAGCAATATTACAGTGCAAAAATCATTTGTAATAATTGTATTTTCACTTTTAACTATACTTATAGGTATTATATTTGTTTGTGCTTTTGATCCTCATTTAGGCTTTATGAATATTATGTTTGAGGTGTTCTCTGCTTTTGGTACAGTTGGCTTGACATTAGGCATCACTCCTAATCTATCTTTAGCTTCCAAAATAGTGATAATCATAGAAATGTTTGTAGGGCGTATGCAATTTGTTATTCTGTTTTTAGCTATTATAAAAAGAGCCAAACGTCGATTAATCAAATATCCAGAAATTGATTTATATTTATAAAAAAAATTAAATGAGCAAAAAAGTTTTAGTATTAGGATTAGGTAATTTCGGTAGTGAATTAGCCAAAAGGCTAACTCATGAAGATATAGAAGTAACAGGAATAGATATAGATCACAATTTAGTGGATCTACATAAAGATTCTATTACAAATGTAGTAGAAGGTGATGCTACAAAAGATCAAGTGATAAAGGAATTAGAAGTATCTATGTATGATTTTTGCATAGTTTGTATCGGTCACGACATAGGTGTCAGCCTCACTATGGTAGCTCTGCTAAAAAAATATGAAGCAAATATTATATATGCTAGAGCCATTAATGCTATTCACAAACAAATACTATCACTATTGAGGGTAAAATATATATTCGAACCTGAAATAGAATCTGCAGGTAGGCTAGCAATGCAAATAGCTAGTAGAATGGTGTTTGATACATTTCCTATATCTAAAAATTACATCGCAGTAGAGATAGATGTACCCAAATCTTATGAAAATTTGAAATTAGAAGATATCAAAATCAACGAAGAAATTGATGTTTTGATGTTAAAACGTTATTCTTATGTAGAAAATCCATTCGAGCGTAGTGAGCTATATCATCCTCCAGCTTATGAATATACACCTCACAAACATGGCAAAACACTAATACATCAAAATGATCGTTTAGTGATTTTTGGCCCAGTCGAAAAAATAAGAAATTATATTAAAATATATGATAAAGAAAATCAAGTATAGTTAATGTAAATATTAATATTTTACCATTTTTTGATCTTAAGTTCTAAATATTTATATGGTTTACCACCAAATCCTTGATAAAAAAAAGCCATTTTTTCTTCGTTACCACCGTCAAAATCTATAATTTTGCCATTTGATTTTTTGAAATTTTCTATAATTTTATATATTAAATAATGAGTGGCGCCAGATTTTCTACCTTTATCATTAGCTGTAAATGAATGAAATACTAAAATGTCATGATAAATAGAAATCAGAGCAATAGCCATAATAGTATCTTTTATTTTTAGGCCCCACCATCCTCCTAGTTGATATTGTTCGATATTTTTTCCTAATTTGATAATTATATTTCGCAATTCAGTTTCATTTAGCATATATGGCGAGTTGCATAAAAAATCATTTAAAAAATTAGTAGGCACATTTGTTAATTGTATCAAACATGGTTCGTTTTTTTCCATTTTTTTTATCTTTCTTAAATGATGTTCACTCATCATAGATCTAAGATCTTCGATGTCTTCTAGTCTAAGCAAATAATTTATTCTACAATCAGATATATATTTACTTTTAAAACCTAAATCATCAATATAAAAATCAGCAAATATAACTTTTTTTTTAATTACACTTATGAGTGATTGAAAAATTTCTCCATTAATATCAATAAGCGAAAAAGGTCTAAAATAAGTAATCATGGGAGGTTGCAAAAAATAAGGAAAAAACAATTTTGTTTTTTTAGCAAATGGAAAAATTATTTGATAGTCATCCCATACGAGCCCATACCATTGTGGTGATACTATATCTAGATACCAGCTAAGTCCAGTAATATGACGAGATCTAGACAGGCTTACTACCTCATTCCACTTATTTTCATTTATATTATATCTATTTATTAATTGCCAACTCATTTAATATTTTTTAAAAATTCAATAAAAAATGGTGTCCAGCCTTGCCATCTATTTTTGTTTGTAAAGCTTTCATTGTGAAACAATAAAACTATCTCTCCCCCTAATACTAATGAACTTTTTAATTGCTCAAAAGTGTTTTTGAAATCATCGACAGTACTTTTTTTGTAGTCTACAAATGTGCCCTCCATCAATGAGGTTTGGTGTAATAATAAATTTGTTATTTTCTCACCTTTCAAATCATAATAATATAATGGATGTGATGTTCCTAGAGGAAATCCAGGTAAAGAAGCATAACCAATAGAATAATCTTCTTTAATGCCTATATTTGCTAAATTATTCATATCTGGCATATCTAATCTCAAATAATGAGCTCTACCAATTTTGATTTTTTCATTGATGATTTTTTCTAAAGTAGTTTTTTCTAATTTTATTAAATCTGGATTATCTTTTGCATAATAACTATAGTGTATACCTACATGATATTTATTTGAAATAGTTCTAATTAAATTCAAAAATCTTCGACAATTTATATGATTATTTTTATCAAATTTTGTTGTTTTATTTGAGAGCAAAAAGAAAAAAATCAATGGATTTTGTAAATATTTACCTATTTCTAATAATAAATCAAAATGATCGTAATCATCTTTTTTGATTTGCATCAGTGTAGCTATCCTATTAAAAACATCCAAAAATTTTAAATTTAATAAATCTCTAAACAAGCCCCCTATATTCCTATAGAAACCTTTGCATAGATATGTGTATGCTATGTCTACATCTATAGTTACTTGTAATTTATAAATTTTTTCAAATTGAATAGGTAAATCTTTGAATCTTGTTTTTAACTCTTTAGCTAATAAAAATATCCATTTATCTACCCAAGGATAAATAAAAGGAAAGCCTCTATGAAAAATAGTTGAATTCTCGGGAATAAATCTTCCATGAATATCAAAATATTTATTAAAATACCTTTCGTAACCAGAAATACAATAAAAAACAGCTGAAAAAATATCTTGATTAAAATAATTTTCTTGATTAATAGGATACAATGATAAATGATTATCACTTTTTTCAGTTGTTGGTATTTCTTTTGTTAAAAAATTATCATTTAATAAAGGTGAAATCTTAAAAATATTTATGCTTTCGGTAGATGGCTTGGTACTATATCTAATATGAGCAAAAGCATCTAAGTCATTTATTAAAATATAGGGAAACTCTAATACCGTCTTAAAAATAAAATCTAAAGTATATTTTAGTCTCTCAGAAATGAAATCTGATGCTATGATAACAGGAGTCATTTTTATTTTTTTGTTTTGATACCAGAAACAACTAATTGAAAAATAAGAGTCCATCCAAAGGGAAAGAGTAATTGAGGTAAAAAAGGAACGAAATATTTTAATTTTAATCTAGAAATGAGCCAACAATATATGAACATATCTAGATGTAGCATAAGATACGCAAACATACCATGGGATATTTTTTGTTTAAATTTCCAATGTGACGGTTGAATAAAAGGCATAATGGTACCATAGATAAATAATGCTATCAATACTGCCCACCATTCTTTGCCTGCTATTCCCCACCATCTATTAAATAAAAAAAAGACTAGTGTTACGAGTGAGATTCTCGCTCCCCATCGATAAACTTTAAAGCTTTCTTCTAAAAACTTTGAGAATTCAGGATCTTGTGATTTCATAATTCACCTCTTCATTATTTATTTTTTGCATAATTTAATAATTTTTCACAAATAAATTTTGCTGTTTGTCCATTTCCGAAATATTCGGGAAAATTAGTTGGAGGGTTTGAAATAAACGAATTAGCCAGTGATAAAAAATCATCTATGTTTTGTGGTTCTAAAGCACCTGTTGCAGCTTCCAAAATTTCTACCCATTCGGTCTCTCTACGCATAATAATGCAGGGCTTTTGATAAAAATAAGCCTCTTTTTGCACACCTCCAGAATCAGTTAATATCAAAGAAGCAAAATTCTCCATTTTTATCATATCAAAGAATGAAAGTGGTTCTGTAACAATGATTTTATCTAATAAATATTTCAATTCAAATGATTTTATTAGCTTTTTGGTTCTCGGATGTAACGGAAACACTACAGAAATATTAAGATTTTCAACAATAGCATTTAGTTTTTCTAATATTTCTTTTAATCTCTTAGGGTCATCAGTATTAGTATTGCGATGTATAGTTGCTATGACAAATTTTTTATCTTTTAATTTAAGTTTTTCTATGATATTAGATGATATCATAGCTTTTTCATAATAATAAATGCTATTGTCATACATAATATCACCAGATAGATATATAGCGGGATTGTCTGCAGAATGTGGCGGTTCATTATCTAAATGAAACCCTTCATATTGCAAATTTCTAAGTCCTGTAATGGTAGGAGTAAAAAGTAGTGTAGAACAGTGATCGCAAACGATACGATTGACTTCTTCGGGCATTTGTTTATTAAAAGATCGTAAACCAGCCTCTATGTGAGCAATTGGAATATTAATCTTGATCGCAGCTACAGCACCAGCAAGTGTGCTATTAGTATCACCATATAATACTACAATATCTGGTCTATATTTAATAAAAACACTTTCTAATTTTTCTAGCATCTTACCAGTCATAACTGCATGACTGGCAGAGCCAATACCTAAATTCAAATGAGGCTGAGGAATATCCATCTCATCAAAAAAAATCTCAGACATATTTGCATCATAGTGCTGTCCAGTGTGTATTATTATATCTTCGATCTCTTCTTTGTATAAGTTTCTTATAGTTCTACTAAGTGCTGCGGCTTTTATTATCTGCGGACGAGCACCTATGATATTGCAAATTCTCATAAATAAAATTTATTAGCGAAATTACATTTTTTTAGTGATATAGGATTTAGAGTAATAATGCAAGTAAAATAGTTTTTATTCAGCAATTATTAAAAAATAATTTTTCTTGCCTTTCTGAACTATTAAAAATTTATTTTTAATAAGATTATTAGCATCTATTATTAGATTTTCATTATCTACTACTTCTTTATTTAGGTATAATCCTTTATTAGCTATCATGCGTCTAACTTCACTTTTTGAATTAAAAATCTTAGTACTTACTGCTAGTAAATCCACTATATTAATCCCTGATGCGATCGATTCACTAGAAATATTGTATTTAGGAATTCCAGCGAATATAGAGAATATTGAGTCATCATTCAAATTTTTCAATATATCAATAGAACCATCTCCAAATAGAAATTCACTAGTATTTTTAGCTATTTCTAATGCTTGCACACCGTGTATCATAAAAGTAACCTCTTCCGCAAGTTTTTTTTGCAAAATTCTATTATGTGGTGCCATGTGATGCTCGGCAATGATAGCTTCAATTGTATTTTTATCAAGTTCAGTAAAAATCTTAATATATTTTTCAGCATCCTCATCAGATGTATTTATCCAGAATTGATAAAATTCATAGGGGGATGTTTTATCAGGATCTAGCCATACATTTCCTTTTTCTGTTTTTCCAAACTTATTACCGTCAGCTTTTGTAATGAGAGGGCAAGTGATAGCATAAGCCTCAGCCCCCGTTACTTTTCTTATTAATTCTATACCAGTAGTTATATTACCCCATTGATCGCTACCACCCATTTGAAGCTTGCAATTATAGTTTTTATATAAATGCAAAAAATCATTAGCCTGTACTAATTGGTAAGAAAATTCAGCAAAAGAAAGCCCCTCTCCTACTTCACCGTTAATACGTCTTTTCACATTTTCTTTTGCCATCATGTAATTTACAGTGATATGTTTGCCTACATCTCTGATGAAATCTAAAAAACGATAATCTTTCATCCAATCATAATTATTTAGTAATAAAGCTCCATTTTTTTTATCATTAAAATCCAATAGTTTTGTTACTTGTTTTTTGATTCCTTCTTCATTTTTTCTAATAATTTCCTCAGCCAATAAATTTCTTTCTTCACTTTTACCAGAAGGATCTCCGATCATACCAGTAGCCCCACCCAATAACAGAATAGGTCTATGACCTGCCCTTTGAAAATGACGAAGAAGCATTATAGAAACTAAATGCCCAATATGTAATGAATCAGCAGTAGGATCTATGCCTACATAAGCAGTACATCCTGATTGTGATAAATATTCTCTGACATCCGGTATCATCTCATATACCATCCCTCGCCATTCTAACTCAGCTATGAAATCCATATTAAAATAATGTTTAAATTTTCAAATTACAAAAATACAAATTTTAAATGCAATTTTTTTATTTATTTTTTTTTAAACCTACATCTTAAAATAATAATATTATGATTAAAGGGAAAATATATTTTATGAATGACAAAAGCAATATTGAATATACTACAAAAAGTCATTTTTATATTTAATCATTATTTTTTATTAAGATAATTTAATGAATATTATAGTTAAATTGTTTGTTAATATAGACAAACATAAGTGCAATATTAAAGAACTTAGATTTTCTGACTTTTCGTGTTAGATTCTTTTTTTTTTTAAAAAGCTTATTAACTAAAAATCTTTTTGGTCTAAACATGCTCTTTTATTTGTTTAATATTAAAAGGTTTTTTATTTTTGCATAAAATTATTTTTAATGAATAATATTAAAATAAAAGGTATTATCAAAAAATTTAAAAAGTTAAAAATTAGAAAAAAATATACTCAAAATAGTTTATCTAGATTAATTAATAATCATTGCTCTGTCATAGCTCAAATAAAATTAGATGAAAGAAACATCTATACAAAAGAATTAAAACAATTAGCTTATATATCTACTATTTCAGATGATAAACTTAAATTATTTGATTATATTGTGGATAAAATTTTACTCAGTGACAAAGTAAATAAAGCCGAAAACCAAATTAAATTTATAGAAAATAGTCATAAATCTAAAAAAGAAAATTATCAATTTAATTATAAAACAATAAATCTTTATAAGGAGGCTAAATAATGGATATATCAAGAGAAGGTATTTATAATTTGCTATTGGACCTAGTCAAAATTCCAAGTGTTTCACCAGGAAAAGGCGAAACGCTAATAGCTGAGTTCATACATGATACTCTACGTGATCTACCTTACTTTCAAAAACATACAGACAATCTGTATTACATTCCTATACCCAATGACCCATTTAGTAGGAAAAACGTATTTGCTATGGTAGAAGCCGAGCCTAAAACTAACCGTACTATTATCTTAACAGGTCATATAGATGTAGTAGACACCAAGGAAGCACGATCTCTAGAAGAGGTTGCATTTGACCCCGAAGAATACACAAAAAGAATCAAAGAACTAGATCTTCCTGAAGAAGCAGCAAAAGATTTAGAATCAGGCAAATATTTATTTGGCAGAGGCGTAATGGATATGAAGGCTGGTATCGCTATACAGATGGCCCTCCTTGCCGAATACTCACAAAATCCTAAAAATATTCCTATAAACATAGCATTTTTAGCGGTTGTAGATGAGGAGAATAATTCAGCAGGAATGCGCACAGCTATAACCCACCTGGCTAAACTACAAAACCAGGGCTTAGAATTTGTTGCCTGTATTAATAGCGAAGGAGTAATACCTAAGTATCCTGGCGACACCAATAGATACATAGATATCGGAACTATAGGCAAAATAATGCCTTTTTTTTATTGTGTAGGACGAGAATCCCATGTAGGACAATATTATGCCGGGCTAAATGCAAACCTTCTCACATCGGCAGTAAATATGATACTCGAAGGCAATCCCGAATGGGCCGAAAAGTGGAGAGGCGAAGTCTATCCACCCCCTGCATCCCTCAAACAAAAAGATTTAAGAGAAATTTACTCTGTAACTCTTCCTGCCAGAGCGATGGTTTATTTTAATCACCTTACAGTAACCAGCACACCGGCAGAAATACTCGAAAAAAGCAAAGAAGTAGCTACTCAAGCCTTCGAAAAAGCTATAAATCACTTGGAGCAAAGTGCAAATGAATTTTCTAAAAAAGCAAACACTTCAGTACCTATACCCTGGAAAACTAAAATCATAACATGGCAAGAGTTATTGATAGAAGTATCTAAAACTTTTGAAGGGGAGCTGGATAATTATATTAAAGAATTTATAAATAATTTACCAGATGAATTGGATGAAAGGGATAAATCTCTTGCCACTGTAGGGGAGCTGATTCGCCTTTATCCAGATAAAAACCCAATGATTGTTGTGGGATTTTTACCCCCTTATTATCCTCATAAAACCAACAAACGAGAAATAGAATCTGAGAAAAAGATGCTTGCAGCTGTAGAAGAAATAATTAAAGAAGCTAAGGATGAATTTGGCGAAATATTGGCCATTTCAGAACATTTCGCATCAATCAGTGACTTGAGCTATTTAGGATTTCAAGGAGAAAAAGATGAGCTCGTACCTTTAGCTTTAAACACACCAGGATGGGGAATCATATATGATATCCCTTTAGACGATCTCTTGTTGTTAGACATTCCAGTCGTAAATCTGGGACCTATGGGTAAAGATGCTCATAAATTTGTTGAACGCCTAGAACTAGACTACTCATTAGATGTAGTACCCAAACTGCTCAAATCATTGATACAAAAATTATCCTAAGCAAAAAAATAGAAGGGCTCTTGCCAAAAGAAATCGAAAATATCAAAATACTTGATCCAGCATGCAGGTCTAATAGTTTTTTGGTGGGAGCATGCAGCCATTTGCTCGATTATCATCAACGGTGGTATGCAGAGCATCAAAGTAATAACAATTACAAAAATGATGGAAAATTTCAATTACAGAGAAATATTAATAGAGGGAGCGAGAGCTAATAATCTAAAAAATATCACTCTCAGCATACCCAAACGAAAAATCACAGTTGTAACTGGCTTATCAGGTTCTGGCAAAACTTCACTTGCTTTTGATACTATCTATGCCGAGGGGCAGAGAAAATATGTCGAGAGTCTCAGTGCCTATGCTAGACAATTTTTAGGTAAAATAATGAAACCAGATGTAGATAAGATCACTGGGCTCTCACCAGCTATAGCTATCAGGCAATTCTCTACAAATGTAAATCCACGATCTACTGTGGGCACTATCACAGAAATATATGATTATCTCAAAATATTATATACTAGAATAGGCAAAACCTATAGTCCTATATCTGGCAGAGAGGTGAAACATTACAAAGTAGAAGATGTAGTGGAATATGTGATGTCTTTTCCAGATAAAAGTAGATTTTTTATAGTAGCTCCATATATTGAAATGGTCGGTCGAGATGTCGAAGAACAGCTAGGTCTCTGGCATATAAATGGATACAGTCGTGTATTATTGGATAATAATATTTACCTTATCAGAGATCTGCTAAATGACAATAATAAATTAACTAAGATAAGCTCGGATAAACTGTTTTTGCTAGTAGATAGACTTACTAAATCTGATGATGAAGATTTTGCTTTCAGGATCAAAGATAGCATACAATCAGCATTTTTCGAAGGTGATGGCAAAATATTCATTGTGATTCTGAGTGGTAAAGAGAGAAAATGGGTAGAATTTTCTAATAAATTCGAACTAGATGGCATGAGGTTCTCCATCCCAGATGTTAATTTTTTCAGTTATACTTCTCCGTATGGAGCATGTCCTGTATGTGAAGGCTATGGCACTGTAGTAGATATAGCAGAACATCTAGTAATACCAGATCCCACTTTATCGATTTATGAAGGGGCAGTGGCTCCTTGGCGTGGCGAAAAGATGAGTGAATGGCAAAAATATTTTATAAAATATTCTAAAAAATATAATTTCCCTATTCATAAACCATATAAAGACCTTACAGAAGAGGAAAAAAATCTTTTGTGGAATGGACGCGATGATCTCGAAGGTATAAATAGTTTTTTTAAGATGCTACAGGAGAATACTTATAAAATACAATATCGCGTTATGTTATCTCGATACAGAGAAAAGACTATTTGCAAGGCTTGCAAAGGTACAAGGTTGAGAAAAGAAACTCAGTATGTAAAGATTCATGGATATTCACTGCCAGATTTATTGATGATGCAGATAGATCAAGTGCGAGACATTATAAATACTTGGGTAATTACTGAAAAAGAAAGAGAAAAAGTAAAATACGTTATCAAGGAGCTAAATAGTAGAATAGATTATTTGATACAAGTAGGCTTGCCTTATGTAACGCTCAATAGAGGTATGAATACGCTCTCTGGCGGGGAAATCCAAAGAGTATATTTGAGTCGAGCTCTAGGCTCCACTATGACAGATACATTATATGTATTAGATGAGCCTACAGTAGGACTTCACCCAAGAGATACACACAAATTAATCGATATATTAAAAAAACTTAGTAAGGCAGGAAATACTATTATAGTAGTAGAACACGATAAAGACATCATCAAGGCGTCAGATTGGATAGTAGATTTAGGTCCTAAAGCTGGTAGCGAAGGTGGTAATGTGGTTTTTTCTGGTCCAATAGATCAATTGTCTGGTGATCCTAATAGTTTTACTGCTAAATATTTGTATGATCCATTACCAGCAATTGATTCAAAAACAAAATTTTCATTTTTAGAAACTAATAATAGATACATAGAATTAAAAGGAGCTAACAAAAACAATTTAAAAAATATAAACATTAGATTTCCCCTAAATCAGTTGATAGCTATAGTAGGTGTAAGTGGCTCGGGTAAATCGACCTTAGTAGTAGATGAGCTTTATGAAGAATTTAATAAATATCTTCAACATTTCGATTTTGAGAAAACCAAACTTAGTGGCGACTTTAAATTAATTAAAGATATAGTCTTAATAGATCAATCTTCTATTTCGCGTTCTACTCGATCCAATCCTATTACATTTTTAAAGATTTTTGATTATATTAGAGAACTATACAGTCTAATGCCTTTATCTATTCAGCGTGGCTACAAGCCTAGTACTTTCTCCTTTAATACTACGGGAGGACGTTGCGAAACTTGTAAAGGCGATGGATATATCATTATTGAAATGCAGTTTATGGCTGATGTAAAGATAACTTGCGAAGATTGTCATGGTAAAAGATTTAAAGAAGATGTTCTAGAGGTTACATTTGGACAAAAAAATATTTATGATATTCTACAAATGACCATCGATGATGCTTATGAGTTTTTCAAATCTCAATATAGTTTTTCTAAAAATAAAAAAATAGCTAATTTGATCACTCAGACTTTGAATGGATTAGAATTATTAAAAAAAGTAGGCTTAGGATATCTGAAAATGGGACAATCTACAGATACATTATCAGGTGGGGAGGCGCAGAGATTAAAGTTAGCTAGCTACATAGGAGCTGGCGAAAAGACCGAAAAAACACTTTTCTTATTTGATGAACCTACCACTGGCTTGCATTATTATGATGTAGATATGCTTTATAAAAGTTTCAAAGAATTGATTATGAAAGGACATACTATTTGTTTCATAGAGCATAATATTGAATTAATAAAACGAGCGGATTGGGTCATAGAGCTTGGACCAGATGGTGGTGAGCAAGGTGGATATTTAATATTCGAAGGAACAATTGAGGATTTTATAAAAACAGATACCATCACTACAAAATACTTGAAGGATTGAAAAATTTATTATAGATTATCAATAATCTATAATAAAACACCTTTAAAAATATTTATAAATATTTTTAAGGTGTTTTATCTCATCATCAAAAATATCAGCAATTTGCTAAATATAAAAATCTAAAATCTCCAACCTAATCGTATCATAGTAGAAGCCATATTTCCGAAATATGATTCAGAAAAGGTTGAAAAGATGTCGACAGTAGTAGTAGTTTGTCCTACGGTCTGTGACCATTCACCATTTTTATCTTTATAGGACATCATTCCGATACCAATTTCTGCACCTACAAAAATATTTTCAGCGAAATAATAATCTACGCCTGTGAATATCATAAATCCCCACCCGCCATATTTATATTTATAATGGCCATTTTTACTATCATCATAACCTGTTAGATTTTGATCTGTATTTTTCCATGTTTCAGTATATGATCCAGTCAAAAAAGCAAAATCTAAACCAGCATATGGAGATAGTTTTTCTTTTATAGAAAAATGATAAGCTGCTCCTAAGCTAATTTGAGTACTGAAATCTTTCTCTTCATAGGTTCCAAGTTTAGATTCCACTGGTAACCCTTGATCATTTAATCCATAAATCTTGTCAATACTTTTGGTGGAATTTATAGCCAAGCCTAAACGAGTAGATATTTTGTCATTGACAAAATATCTCAATTTTAAACTTGGTGCAGCAAAAGTGGATCCTGTCTGTGTATTTATAGTCAGTCCACCTTCGATAGAGAATGGATTTGTGCCCGTAGGCATCTGTGCAAAAGTAACAATGCTAATAGTTACTAAAATTACATTTAATAAAATTTTCTTTTTCATAATATATTGTTTTAGGGGGTTGGTTTTAATTGTTTGAAAAAATTTTAATTAATAAAAGTGATTTAATTAATAATAATGATGATTAATTAGTTAATATTATTCTTTTTAATAAATACTAATAATGTGTTTAATTGATAAAATAAAATTATTATTTATTATATTTTTTTACAAAATTATATATATTTTTTCATATAAATCAAATTTTTTAAAATCTAATTGATGGTTCTGCATATTTTTTAGCTTTACAACCAAAAACAAGATTAATTCCTAGATGCACATTAAGGTATTTTAGATTATGAGGCACGTTAACATATTTAAATTTATTATCACCTTCATCATAATATTGATATTCATCATATATGAGTGGACCTAGAATATTATCTGTAGTCAAATAAAATTGAAATGGCGATAGTGTAAGTGCAAAACCGAAACCCAGATTAGTATAGTTTCTATTAGCAATAGTATAATTAATAGAAGCTTGAAAAATATGACTAAATTTATGTAAAGCTTTAAAATGAAAAGCTGGATACACTGATTTGTTTAAAAACATCAAATGCACTCCTACCCCCATAGTAGTTTTAGGTGTTATATCATAACTCGCAGTGAGATATATCTTAGTAGGCAACCAAGTAGTGTACGAGTTGTATGTAGAATCTATATCAAACACATCTTTAATAGAATCTAATAAATCATCTAATCTCTCGTCAAATAATGAGTCTGAACCAGCGATGAGTGGGGCTACATCTACTCCAGTAAATGTAAAACTAGCATTTTCGTTACGATTTATAAAATTTAATGGATCATTTTTCCAATTTATAAAACCAAGATCTATAATAGATAGGCCTATTATTAAATTATCAATAGGTTTAAAAGTAAAGCCTAGATCTAGTGCTCCACCTAAATTATTTTTTAACAATATAAAATCTTTAACAAAATCCGTATTATCAACTAAACTGTCAAAATTATTTATATAATTAGTATCACGCATTTCTTCGGGCATACTAGTGTTTAGCTCTAACGTGCCAATAGCAGTGATATCATACATTTCTCCAGTAGTGATGAGTTTGATGTCAGTATTACCACTATTTATATTTATCTTACCAGATAATAGTTTTAGACGAGCTCCTACAGATATTTTGTCATTTATATTCATAGCATAGCCTAAGGCATATTCTCTATAATAACTAAAATCTAATGCTGGATTTAAAGTTATAGATTTATCTAATAATGCTCCATTACCTTTATATGCAAACTCTACAAGATTTTTAGAATATGATACCCAAGTATTTATTTTTTCCACAATATTAAAAGAAAAATAATGTTTATTTTTTATTTTAAAGCTAAAAGATAATAATTCTATATTATTATTTTGAAATAAATAATTTTTTTTTGCAAGCTTATTTACTACTGAATTTACATTGATAAAAGTAGTATCATTACGTGTTTCTAAAACCTGGTATGGATTGAATCCTGTATGAGCTATATAAATACTATTAGATGATATAAGAGGCAATCCAATATAAACTCTACAAGTAGGCATCAAAGCAGGATTTAAATATGTGGACTGGGGTATTACAGGTATATCATTAGTTGTGAAATTATATTGACCGTAAATATTAATAGACAATGCAGTTACCAATATAAATAAATATTTTTTTTTCATAATAATTATTTTTTTTTAATTAAATGGATAAGGATTAATTAGCTGTGCTTGCGCACTAACCCTCAAATTAATATATTGATAAGAATAAATTTTTACAATATTATTACCATGGTCTGTAGTATTTAACTTAGCTTTAATAAGAGCATTTCTTACATTAACTAATGCATCTTTTCTAGCTCCTTCAAATTTATTAGTAGCTAATTTATTACTCGGGCTAATAACAAAATAATCAGGTGCTGGCCCTACAATGCCCGAAGCGGCTATTCGCTGATTTGGTGGTAAGATTGAGTCTATAATGTTATTTTGTGCATCTAATAAATAAACTTGTATATCTGCATCTACAGGATAATAATTAGTAGTGAAAATTTTAAACATAAACCAATCTACATGTTTGAAATATGTACTATCACCAAGGTCAAGTTCTAATGTATCTATCAAAACAAAATCTCTAGCTGTTCCATGAAATGGTAATTCTACTCTGCCATTTAAATGAAGTCTACTTGTATCTATTACAAAATTACTATGACCATTTGAATTTATTCGTGCATCTGCTACTACATCTATGTAATTAGGACTAATATTGAAGGCTGATACAATGTTAGAATTATTTTTTGTAATTTGATAAAATGATAACTTATTTTGGCCAATCTCTGACAAAGAAGGATAATTTAGACTCCATATAGGAGGCATACCTGTAATGGTCATTGACGAGCTAGGTAGATTTTCTCTACGAGCTTTGATCTGATTAATATTAATATTTATAGGAACACCTATACTATTAGTAGTGGTTAAAAATATTTTAGGATCTTCCCAATTAATTATTCCATCAAAGTGATTATTATACAGTTTGATTTTTATAGTATCACTATCTAAATTTAAATTATAATCACCTAAATACCCGAAAAGTTTAGAAAAACCAATATTATTCAAACCAATACTAAGAATAAAATAATATGGTGATAGATTAGCAGAGCCATCGCCGTGAATATTAATTTTAATGTCAAAAGATAACTGGTTATTAGCTCCTAAACGCAATTTAATATTGTTGTAATGTTTGGAATAATCATAACTCAGTGAAGGAACTGAAAAATTTTCATTATGTGGACTACTATTCACTGTAGCATTATTAATAGAGAAATCAACATCTATTGGATAATTAATATTATGATTGATATGCAAATTAAGATCTAATGACTTTAAAATCATCGTATCTAATAGCATATTATTAGGTAGAGATAGAGTAAAAGAGTAATTGTGAGTAACCTCATAATCACTGCTTAGATTGCCACCAGGTATATTAATGGTTAGCTGACTAAATGACTGATTTTGACTTGGAATATTAATATAATTTTCCATAGTATTAGTAGCGATATTCCCTTGATAAACTAAATAGATAAGATTAGTATTATACTCTTCGAAAACCTCTGAGCTATCATAGTCGTTCATTAGGTCCCACATATATAGATTAGAATTTATAATAGGTGCTGCTACATTAGGATTCCAATCAGAAGTAGCAATATTATCAACATTGAATTCATCTTTTACACAACTAGTAACAAAAAAAATAATAAATCCCATTAAAGATACAAATAAAAAAAAGTTTTTCATCTTTATAATTTTTTATTTTGACAAAAATATATAATAAAAGTTTAATTGAAAAATATTATTTTAATGAAAATATTATTATTTTCGTAAAAAATATATGAGTTTAAAAAAATGGCTTATTGCAGTTCGTCCATGGTCATTAGCAGCATCTACTGTCCCAGCATTAATGACAATTACTTATGTTTATTTTTTAAAAATAGAATATTCACTAGAAATAAATATATTTTATGGATTTTTAGCTTTAATAGGAGCTGGAATATTTCAAGCCAGTAGCAATATTATAAATGACTATATAGATTATAAACACAAAGTAGATAGACTAGAATCTTTAGGTGGAGGACGTACAATAATAGAAAATATAATGAGACCAAAATCATTCATAATTTATGGATATATTTTATTAATTATCGGTATAATTCTTGGATTATTTCTAACATTTCACACAGGTTATCATTTATTATGGATAGGTGCTATTGGTATTTTTTTTACTATTTATTACACAAAATTCAAATATATAGGGCTCGGAGATTTAGTAATTTTTATTATTTATGGACCAATGATTGGCCTTGGTACTGCTTATGTTATGACTAATAATTTATTATGGGAAGTGATGCTCATCAATGTGCCAATTGCTTTATTAATAGTAGATATTTTGAATGCAAACAATATTAGAGATATTATATTTGATAAAAAAGCAAAAATTAAAACCCCCGCGATGCTATTAGGACTAGAGAAAGCTAAAGTTTATTATATAGTACTGATGATTGCTGCATACCTTTTCACAGCATTATTGATATTTTTAAATTTACTACATCCATTATGCTTCTTAGTTTTATTGTCTTTGCCTATAGCTATAAAAAACTTTAATATTATAAATCATGCTACAATAGAAACCCTAGAAGAAATAAAGCACTTAGATGCTAAAACTTCGGAATTAGTTTTAGTATATGGAATATTATTTTCTATTTCTAATTTTATAGCCGGTTTTTTTATAATATAAAATTTTTTTTAAAATAATTTTTTATTATTTTTGCATTTATTAATAAAAAAATATATGGAATCTAGACCTGATGTAAGAGAATTAATAATAAGAGCTGCTGAAACATTCGGTAAGCAAACTGCATTTATTTATAATGATAAAGAGTACAATTTTTTGGATTTAAAAGAAAATAGCTTTAGACTTGCCAATAGTTTTTTGGACCTTGGATATAAAAAAGGTGATAAAATAGCTATTTATTTGCCCAATTGCATTGAATATATTTATGCATATTATGCTATTTATTCTATAGGTTGTGTAGTAGTACCAATTGATTTTTTCCTAAGTCAAAATGAAGTAATAGCTATAGCTACTCATTGTGAACTAAAAGGAATAATTACTACTACAGAAGCAAAATTTAACTTATTAGAATTACGTCAATCTATACCTTCTCTGAAAGATATTATTACTATCGAAGATAATTCGAAGTTTTTATCATTTTGGAGATTAGCTACCAATTCTAAGCCAGATTTGGATGATCAAGGTATAACTACAAATATGATATCGAGCATATTTTACACCTCTGGCACTACTGGTATGCCAAAAGGTGCAGCTTGGAATTATCTACATATTCATCTAGGAGCTGAGCAATATAAATATTTTGGCACTTATAGCGGCTTAGAAGATCGAATGAGAGTAGATGAGAGAGAGCGATTATTAGCTCCAATACCTTTTTCGCATTCTGGCGGAGTATTATATCCCATGATGGCTATAAAATTTGGTGTTAGTACAGTAATTATGCCACAGTTTAATCCTTATGAATTTGTAAGATTAGTAGATCGTTGGCAGGTAACGGGCTTTCACATGGTGCCACCTATGTATTACGCTATTCTATACTTAAAAGATATAAAGAAATATAAATTAGAATCCTTACTGTGGGCAGCTGTTTTCGGAGCACCATCATCTGCTGAATTAATGATGAGATTTGAAAGATTATGTCCTAATGCTGTTATAGTAAATGGCTGGGGTATGACAGAGGTGATACCACCTACGAGTTTATCTACTCCAGGTAACATACGTTCTATCGGCAAGCCCACTCCTAATGTGGAATTAAAGATATTTGACAACCATGGAAATGAAGTTAAAATTGGTGAAGTTGGGGAATTAGTTGTTAAAGGCAAATCAGTATTTTTAGGTTATTATAAAGAGCCTGAATTGAACAATGAAGTTTTCAAGGATGGATGGTTCTATACTGGTGACTTAGCTAGAAAAGATGAAGAAGGTAATTATTATATCATTGGCAAATCTAAAGATACTATCAAAGTAGGTGGTGAGCTTGTATGGGCTGCTGAGATAGAGGAATTACTACTAAAACATCCTTGTGTGAAAGAAGCCGCTGCCATTGGCATTCCAGACCATTTACGTGGTGAAATAGTGAAATGCTATATTGCATTACGCGAAGGAGTAGTTTTCCCAAAACAATATTTATTAGAATATATGAGGGAAAATTTGGCTAAATTTAAGGTTCCTAGAGAGATTGAATATTTAGATGAATTACCTAAAACAGGCTCAGGCAAAGTAAATAAAGCTGCATTAAAAAATTTAAACAAAAATTAAAATATGGATAAAAAATTTATTTCTAAATTAATTAAAAGAGAGGGATCAGATAATATTTTTTTAGGTCGAGGTGTGATTAATTTACTACTCTTTAACGCTAAAATATTACCTATTAATGTTCACAAAGCTATTATTGGCTTATTTATGCGGTTACTAGTTCACAGAAAACATAAATGGGTTTTGCGTACTAATCTTCAAATACTATACGATAATACATTGAGCGATAAAGAACTAGAAAAAAAAGTTAATAAAATTCTTAAATTGTATAAAGACATGTTCATTGAAATGGCACATTATACCTCTAGAAATAAAATGCCAGACTATGATGAATTTATCGAAGAAGTGATAGGTAAAGAATATTTAGATGAAGCATACAAGCAAGGCAAAGGTATTATTGCTCTCTCTGCTCATTTGGGTGGTTTTTTTACTATAACTCACTCTCTTAGTCTAATCGGATTCCCCAATTGTGCTACAATAATGAGAGAAGCTGATGATCCTAAAATAGAAGAAAAATTTAATACACTGAGAAGCAGAATTGGGATAAAAGGCATTCCACAAAGTGAAGCACGTAGCTCGGGTGTAGAACTTATTAAATTTTTAAAACAAAATGGAATACTTATCATATTGGCTGATCAAAAATTCGATGATGGCGTTAGAGTGAAATATATGGGAAGATATAAATGGGCAGCTAAAGGACCTGCTTTACTCTCTATGAGATTAGGCTCACCTGTAGTGCCTATGTACAATATTAGATGTGAAAATGGGAAATATAAGTTGATAATAAAACCACCTATAGAATTGGTCAATACAGGTAATCCAGAAAAAGATATACAAATTAATACTCAAAGATTTACTGATGAACTCGAAAGTATGATTAGAAAATATCCAGACCAATGGTACGCTTTCAATCCTTGGTGGCAATATACCGAAGAGCAATTAGCAGAAATAGAAGCTGAAGAAGCTAAGGAAACTATCGAAACTCAAATTGGTGATATCATTGTTGAAGAACTTTCAGAAGAAGATTTAGAAGAAGGTTTAGAAATAAATCCTTTATAATAATTATATATAATAAATCTCTTCGATATACAGATTAGATCAAACACAAAAGTGTATATTTATAGAAGAAAAAAATTGATATTAAAGTAAAATTTATAATTTTATAACTTTATTAACGTTGTCTACTACCCTATTTTTATCTGTATCAGTAATAAAAATTTGACTTAAATTAAATTGAAAAAGTTGTTCTAAAAGCCTGTCTGTCCTTTTCTCATCTAGTTTATCAAAAATATCATCTAATAATAAAATAGCATGCTCATTATAATGACTACTCAACCACTGATACATAGATAGTTTAAGAGCTATAATAAACAATTTTTGTTGCCCCTGCGATGCTATTAGCGAAATATCATCACCATTAAAAATAAAATAAAATTTATCTCTATGTATACCCACTGTAGTATGCATTAAACGTAAATCATTGTCTATGCTTTCATTATATAAATTATTAACATTTTCTATATTTACATTTGACTCATAACTAATAGACACAGGAATATCAATATCAGAAATAGAATAAAAAATATTACAAATCAAATTGTTTATTTCATCCACAAGCTTTGCTCTATATTTGTAAATTTTAGCATTTAGAGGTATTAGATTGCTATTAATTGCATCTAGCATATTAGTGAAATTTTTGCCATAATCTGATTGCTGTTTTAACAAATGATTTCTTTGTAATAAAAATTTTTGATATTGCTGTAATGCGTTCAAATAATTTTTATTTTGTTGAGATAAAATTTGATCTATAAACTTTCTTCTATTCTCTTGAATATGAACTAGTTCATAAATGTCTGCAGGACAAATAAAAAGTATAGGGATGAGACCTAAATGAGATGAAAAATTTTTATAAGTTTTTTCGTTTCTATTAACTCTTTTACCATTATTAATATGATAAAATACTTCAATATTTTCTGGGCTATTATCATCAGAGAGAAAAAAACCTTTAATCCAAAAAAAATCTTTATCAAATTGAACAAATTTATTATCAGAAATATTATATGGATTACGAGTGAGTCCCAGATAATAAACACTGTCTAAAATAGAAGTTTTGCCAATACCGTTATCTCCGACAATATAATTGATACCAGTAGTAAAATCTAATTCTAATAAGCTATGAATTTTGAAATTTATAAGTTCTAATCTTTTTAAAATCATGATAAAAAATTACAGTAGTTTTGATCATTACCTCCTAGTACAGAAAAAGTCTATTATTTTTATTCACAAAAAGATTAAAATAAATTGAATCTTTTTTTATATGCTTTCAAAGTATTCATAAGCAAAGAAGCTATAGTCATAGGTCCTACCCCCCCTGGGACAGGAGTAATCCATGAAGCTTTTTTAGATACTTCATCATAGTCTACATCACCCACAGACCTAAAACCACTTTTTTTGGTTTCATCAGGAATGGAATTAATGCCTACATCTATTACTATAGCACCATCTTTTACCATATCTGCAGTTACAAAAGCGGGCTTACCAATAGCTGCTACTAAAATATCAGCTTGCACAGCAAAATCTTTGATATTAGGAGTATAAGAATGACAAATAGTAACTGTACAATTGCCAAATTTACTTTTTCGAGATAATAAAATCGATAACGGAGTACCTACAATATTAGAACGACCTATCACCACTGCATGTTTGCCCGTAGTCTCAATATTATTACGTTTGAGTAGCTCGATAATTCCACTAGGAGTAGCAGGGAGGTAAGTATCTAATCCTAATACCATTTTACCTACATTGACTGGATGAAAACCATCTACATCTTTGTCAGGGTCTATACTATTTATAATTTTTTGCTCATCTATATGAGTAGGTAGAGGTAGTTGCACAATAAAGCCATCTACATCTTTGTCATTATTCAAAAAATTAATGACATCTAATAATTTTTTTTCTGATACATCTTCGGGTAGATTGTAAGTAGATGAAGTAAAGCCAACAAGTTTACTATTTTTTTCTTTATTGCGTACATAAGTTTTACTAGCCGGATTATTGCCTACAAGTACCGTAGTTAGATGAGGTGGTCTATTGCCATCATCGATGTATTGAGATACTTCTACTTTTATCTCTTTTTTGATTTGTTCAGCTGTAATTTTACCATCTAAAATTTTCATGAGAATAAATTTTTATTTAATTGTCCTATTCTTTTTAATTGTTTAGGATTTGTGGTAAGAGCTTTTTTCATCATTTTTCTCATTTCTTCGAATTGTTTCAAAAAAGTATTTACATCTTGTACAGAGGTACCACTACCCTTAGCAATTCTCAATTTTCTAGATCCATTCAAAACTTCTGGATGTTCACGTTCATAAGGCGTCATAGAATGTATAATAGCCTCTATCAGCTTAAATGCATCATCATCTATGTCAATATCTCTAACAGCTTTGCCCATACCAGGGATCATACTAATTAGATCTTTAAGATTACCCATTTTTTTTACTTGTTGAATCTGATCATAGAAATCATTGAAATCAAATTTATTTTTCTTAATTTTTTTCTCTACCTCACGAGCTTTTTCTTCATCTACTTGCTGCTGCGCACGCTCTACGAAGCTAACAATATCGCCCATTCCTAATATTCTACTAGCCATTCTATCAGGATGAAAGACATCTATATCATCCATTTTTTCACCAATACTAGAAAATTTAATAGGTTTATCTACAGTAGCTTTAATAGAAATAGCAGCTCCACCACGTGTATCACCATCCAGTTTAGTAAGTACTACGCCATCATAATCCAAAACATCATTAAATGCCTTAGCTGTATTTACAGCATCTTGACCAGTCATAGCATCTACTACAAAAAGCGTTTCATCAGGTTTCAATGTTTCATGGAGCATTCTTATCTCCTTCATCATATCCTCATCGATAGCTAAACGTCCTGCTGTATCTACTATGAGAGTATCGATATTATTATTTTTAGCATAATTAAATGCTTCTAGAGCAATTTTTATAGGATTTTTTTCATCTTCATTAGCAAATACAGTAACATTAACACTCTCCCCCAAAGTTTTTAATTGCTCAATAGCTGCTGGACGATAAACATCACAAGCAACCAACATTACATTTCTATTATTGTTGTTTTTAAGATATAGAGCTAGTTTAGCCGCAAATGTAGTTTTACCACTACCTTGCAATCCAGCTAAAAGTATTACAGCCGGTTTGCTTTTTAGATTAAGCTCCACTGCTTTACCACCCATTAATTGCACGAGCTCATCGTACACTATTTTTACCATCATCTGCCCCGGAGATACGCTTTTGATCACCTGCTGCCCTATAGCTTTATCTTTGACATTTTCAGTAAAGGATTTTGCAATTTTATAGTTGACATCAGCATCTACTAATGCTCGTCTGATCTCTTTTAATGTTTCGGAAATATTAATTTCAGATATGCGTCCTTGTCCTTTTAATTTTTTAAATGCTTGCTCGAGTCTATCACTAAGATTATCAAACATAAATAATTTTTTACAAAATTACAAAATAATGTTGAATAATGAAAGTGGAAGTATTTGATTTATTTGTTTGGCGGCATTTATTTTAAAACGGCCAATAATTTTTGGTAATAATATTTTTACGTCGTTGAATCCATTGTGGGAATTCATTTTGTTGTTGGGTAATTCGTTTTTGGGGTAATTCGTTGTAGGGGCAATTCGTGAATTGACCATACAAGGTTTTCTGGTTAATCATCTGATAAGCTGCGATTTTAACTATTATCAGGGCTAAAGCCCATACCTTTTTCTTAGTTGTTCCTCGACCTAAAGGTCGAGGTTAATAAACTACTTTTTGATACCTGCCCTTAAGTTTGAAATTAATAACCACCTATTTCATTTCTAATCTGTAAGCTAAAGTTATTATTTAGAACTTTTGCATATGAC
>LSQX01392955.1_pt1 | contig 25454 bp, 20 predicted proteins | sample 654561 | NCBI WGS metagenome assembly LSQX01 (sample SAMN04489861, study PRJNA283612) | anaerobic digester metagenome | isolation source: 4 biogas reactors fed with cattle manure at either 37C or 55C with and... | place: Denmark: Kongens Lyngby | collected 2014 | reverse complement strand
CTAAAGCAGCTAAAGCAGCTAAGCAGTTAAAGGAAGAGACAGACATTAAATAGTCTTTTCAATCAAGAACTCACCACTAAAGATTGATAAATATAAATAACGGGGGATTAATGATGAAGAAACAGCCAGTTTTAATAGGAATTACCGGTGGAACCGGATCAGGGAAAAGCACCGTAGCCAATGCCATATATAGCAGTTTTGGGGAGAAGTCCCTTTGTATGGTTGCTCAGGACTCCTACTATAAGGATCAAAGTCACCTGTCCCTAGAGGAACGGGCTAAAACAAACTATGACCATCCCAGAGCCTTTGATACCGATCTTTTGATTGAACATCTTAAAGCGTTAATGGAAGGCAAGAGCATCGACATGCCAGTCTATGACTTTACCATCCATAACCGGACCAAAGAAACTATTAAAGTGATGCCTAAAGACATCATCATTGTGGAAGGGATTCTGGTCCTAGAAGACGAACGCCTTAGAGACCTATTAGACATTAAGATCTATGTGGATACCGATGCGGACATCCGAATCTTGCGCCGCTTGGTGAGAGATATTGAAGAACGCGGCCGCTCCGTGAGTTCAGTTGTCGACCAGTACCTTAATGATGTTCGTCCCATGCATATGCAGTTCACAGAACCCTCAAAACGTTATGCTGATTTAATCATCCCTGAAGGGGGTCACAACAAAGTTGCCATTGACCTCATGGTTCGCTCCATTCGAGCATTAATAGAAGATTAAGCCATGGCAATATATAATTTAGATATCTATTGAATGACTTCAAAAATCTAAAAAATACGGTTTAAGAAATAAGCAGTAATAAGCTCAGTATAAAAAGCTAGCCACCGAAACTTGAATGGATCTGTCCATGAAATCTCGGTGGTTTTATTTATTCCAAAAGCTTATAAAGCTGGGGCAGCTGGTTAGGGGTATTATTGCGAATTACATGGGTAACTTAGTAACATCTACCCATTCTTTAAAATGGATGAAGTGTTCTAATTCAGCCATGGTCATCTCTACATGACTATGACCAGAACCAGCAGCAGGGAAGACTGATGGGAAACGCTTTAGGGAGTCATCCAAATAGATTTCAACCCCCTCTTTCACGCCAAAGGGACAAACGCCGCCTGGGGCAAAACCAGTTAACTCTTCCGTGAGATCAAAGGCTAGCATCTTTGCTTTTAAACCAAAGGTTTCCTTGAATTTTTTATTGTCCACTCGAGCGTCACCGGCCACGACAAGGAGAATAACTTGATCTTTTAGAGCAAAAGCTAGCGTTTTAGCAATACGACACTCCTCAGTTCCAATGGCTTTAGCAGCCTCAGCTACCGTAGCTGAGGATTCTTTTGTTTCTTGTACAATATCTTCCCGGCCAAATTCTTTTTTAAAATATTCTTTCACTCGTTCTACTGACATAGTAATCCTCAACTTTCTTTGATAATAAGGGAGAAACAGTTTATTGCACGAGGAGTTCGCTTGTGAAAACTTACTTGAAAACAAAGCTAACTCCTATCATAAGAATACACCAGTGTTTTATGAATGTAAAAATCATCATAATGTGAGAAGAGATTGGTATGAACAGTAAGAGAAAGTAAAAAGTTATAAGATTTATAAGAGGTAAGGGAACTTTTAATAGCTGAATTAGATAGTTCATATACTAAACCAGATGATAAAGAGTTGGTTTTGAGGAGGATAAACTGTGGAGAAGTTATTTCATGATATCCTGGCAAGGTGTCGACAAGAACAAATAACCGATATTTTAATGAAAGAAGAGCTAGAAATTCATTACCGCTTAGAGGATGAGATTGTTCCTGGGGGAGAAGTGGTTCCAAAAGAATTAATGCAATGGCTATTCACGAGCTTTAATCAAACAGATCGGGTTCGAGAGGGCTCCGAGCGGCTTGATTTTGACTCGGCCTATGATTATAAAGGCCGCTATCGAATCAATCGTTTCACATCAGAAGGGAAGCTTTGTGCTACCATTCGTATCATCAGGGATGGAATTCCTGATTTAAAAAGTTTGGGCGTGAGTGAACAGCTTCCCGATTTAATTTATAAGAATCGAGGGATTAATCTAGTGGTGGGTAAAACAGGCTCGGGAAAAAGTACCACCCTAGCGGCGGTTTTATCCCGACTCCTCGAAGACTGGCCTTGGCACATTATTAGTTTAGAAGATCCTGTGGAATATCATTTGCCAGCAGGTAAGGGACTGGTTACCCAGCGTGAGCTGGGTCGAGACTTTCTAAGTTTTTCTGAAGGTATTAAAAGTGCCCTGCGGCAAAGCCCCGACTTACTCATGATCGGTGAGATAAGGGACCCTAACAGCATGCGCGCCGCTTTAGACGCTGCTGAATCAGGTATTGGTGTCATTGCTACCCTACACTCCTTAGGGGCCTCTACGACCCTGTCACGCATCATGCAGATGTTTCCAGGAACTGAACGCGACTTTGTCCGCTTTCAATTGGGGGAAAACCTAAACTTTATTCAAAGTCAGATCTTAAATAAGACACCAGAGGGATTAAAGTTAGATTATGAGCTATTAATTGGTAGCCCAGCCGTTAAAAACACCATTTTAGAAGGAAACTTCAAGCAATTGTCCAACATGATTTTCCTTGGCCAGCGCCAGGGCATGAAAAATTTTAATTAACGGGGAACTTTTATAACTAAATATCTATAAACAACTCATTTTTGCGGAGTTTCAGTTGTTTATTTTTTCAATGAATGATTAGAACCAATCTGAAAGAGTGTACTGATTTAAAAGAAAATATAGTACAATAAAACCATTAATAATTCTGGAGGTACTAGGATGAGCATTGGTGATCAGTATGAAATTAAAGGTGGAAATTTACCCGTAGTAATCTGCAAACTCAATAAAGGTGAGTCGGTTTTAACAGAGGCCGGCGGAATGAGTTGGCATACCAGTGAAATTAGTGTGAGTACAAAAGGCAAAGGTGGCTTTGGAAAAATGCTGGGTCGGGCTTTTGCTGGTGAAAGTATGTTTCAAAATACTTATACAGCCCATGCAGATAACCAAGAGATCGCCTTTGCATCCAGTTTCCCTGGAGAAATTTTGGATGTAGATATATCTCCTAGCAATGAAATAGTGATTCAAAAGCGAGCCTTTTTAGCATCAGATACCACGGTTTCTTCCGAAGTGTTTTTTCAAAAGAAATTAGGCGCCGGTTTATTTGGTGGGGAAGGCTTTATTATGCTGAAACTATATGGTGAGGGCAAGGCGTTTTTAGAAGTCGACGGAAGCATTCATCAATATGATCTTAAGCCTGGCGAGAAAATAGTCATTGATACAGGGCACTTAGTGGCTATGGATTCTAGCTGCAGCCTGGATATAGAAAAAGCTGGGGATCTTAAAAGCATGTTTCTCGGCGGAGAAGGCTTATTCAACACTGTAATCACTGGACCTGGCAGAATTTATATTCAATCCATGCCACTTGCACGCTTACAAGCCTTAATGAATATTGGAGTCGAAAGCTAAATAGAAAAGTAAATGAAAATTTAAAACAATGAAGATTTATGTTAGGTTGAATTTCTAGCAAGTCAAAAACGAGCCTAGGATTTATTTGAACATTTCCTTAGCAAGAAAAACAAGCTGAAGAAATAAAGGATTTAACTAGAAATGATGCTAAAAAGAGTGATTTCATTAAATAGATACCTAACGGCAGTTAGTTAAAAATAAGATCAAAGAGTTGTTTTGCCCTGAGGCAGGGGGAACAGCTCTTTGATTTTAAGCTGGTAAGTAGATTAGAAAACGATAAGAGATTAGTGGAAAAATCACGGAACATGAAGACGATGAGACCATGGGGGCGGGAAGATAAAAAGACAAGAAAACAAGCTGAATCCATATAAATCCTTACACGAGTTTAAGGGAGTTGTAAAAGCTAAAATTAAAGAGATTATTCCTTTAAAAATAAAAATGGGAAACTTCACTGGGCAGTTTATTTATAATGGGAAGCATGACATGTAATTTAGGACGAATTTGAGCTAAAAAGGGATTATTTGACGATTTGGAGTGTTTTTTTGAAAACAATTCAAAACTTATTGCTCTATTTTGATTTTAACCTTTTCAATCCATGGTAGAACCATGTATAATAGTTTTATCAGTAATAATTTACCCATTTTGGTTTACATATTTATTTATACATCAACCAAATAGAGGAAATTGCATGGAAAAGGGGGAATCTTATGTCAGTGGATCAATTTATAACCGGTCTTGATTTGGGATCGTATTATATTAAGGCTTCCGCGATTACCGGCAGAAATGGTGATATCATCTTTTCTGCCTATGGTGAATCGCAAGGAATAGAAGATGGGGTAGTCACCGATTCGGTAAGATTATTGGCTGCAATTCGTAGCGTGTTGCGTAAGCTGGAAATTAAAACTGGAGTGCCAGTACAAAAAGCGTTTTTAAGTATCGATACGGCTTATACCCGCCAGGAATCCAGTCGTGGATCCGCTGGACTTAGCAAGGGCAGTGTGAGCGAAAAAGACATGCTAAATGCCATCAAAAGCTCTATGCGAATTGCTCGTACCACCGAAGAACAGATTTGTGATGTTTTAATCGACGATTACAAGGTGGATGGAATCGTCTATGCGAATCCAATTAGTGTAGAAGGCAGCTTAATTGATGTATCTAGCCAAACGATTTTGGCCGATAAAAGTCTCATTGGTGGGCAGACTAGAGTGCTTGAAAACGAGCGGATTCAAGTTCTTGGTACCGGTTTATCCGTACATGGCATGGCCAATCTTTTATTAACTCGCAGTCAGCGTTATAATGGTGCTCTACTGATCGACTCCGGTCATCGCAAAACGGATGTAGTAGTTTTAAAGAATAATCGGATTGTTTATTCTGAAACCATTCCCCTGGGCGGCCGTAACATCACCAAAGATCTTTCCATCGTGCTTAAAATCAGCATGAATGAAGCGGAAACGCTAAAAAAAGAATTTGGTGCCGGTGAACTTAGCCCGAGCCACCCCAAATATGATTTAATTTCGCAGGTTGTCGAAGCTAGAGCTGAAGAAATCCTTGATTTAGCAAACAAGGCATTTAAAAACTATGGGCAATGGAGTGAAATTGAGCAAGCTCTCGTCTATGGTGGAGGCCTTTGTGGTTTCCGAACCATTGCAAGCTTTAAAGAAGATGTGTTTGGAATATCCACAAACTACATGACTTCTGATATAATCAAGAGCGACGATATTTTTTCCTTAAATGCCACCGGCGTAGCACATAATATGATTCATGAGCTTCAATCCGTATTAATTGCTGAACTTTGGGAACAACCAAAAGAGGCAGAAGAAGAAGTGGAAATCGGAGGAAACTATTTCTCCGTGTTAGATAAAGTTCGTCAGAAAGCTAGTAAGTCAATGAAAGAGATCATTCAGCTGGATGAGGATGATGAGGACGATCGCAGAGGTCAATCCCGTAAATCCCATGATGATTTTAGACAGAAAGCCAGCGAAAACAGTATTAAAAGTAAACTAAAAAAAATATTCGGAATAGAATAGGGGGACATAGGATGTTAGATTTTGATTTAGAAGTAACAGGGCCAGCCAATATAAAAGTGATCGGATGCGGTGGCGGTGGTAACAACGCTGTAAATCGCATGATTATGGAAGGGCTTGCCAATGTTGATTTTATTGCAGTCAACACAGATAAACAGGCGTTGTCACAATCCAATGCACCACATAAGATTCAGATTGGTGAAAAGCTCACTAAGGGTCTAGGTGCTGGAGCAAATCCAGAAATTGGCCAAAAGGCAGCTGAGGAGTCAAAAGAAGAAATTGAATCCGTACTAGAAGGCGCCGATATGGTATTTATCACCGCCGGTATGGGTGGTGGAACAGGAACGGGAGCAGCTCCTATTGTAGCTGAAATTGCTAAATCCATGGGCATCCTCACCGTTGGTGTTGTAACAAAGCCTTTCCACTTTGAAGGCAAAGCTCGGATGAGAAATGCCGACATTGGAATTGAAAACTTAAAAGGCAAAGTGGACTCATTAGTAACGATCCCCAATGAGCGTTTATTACTCATTGTTGATAAAAAGACAACCTTTAAAGAAGCCTTTAAAAAGGCCGATGAAGTGTTACACCAAGGAGTTCAGGGAATTACAGCTTTAATTACTGAAAATGGACTCATTAACCTTGACTTTAACGACGTTCGTGCCGTTATGCTGAATCGTGGAATTGCTCATATGGGCGTTGGCTACGGTAAGGGTGATAATAAGGCAACGGATGCAGTTAAGTCAGCGATTTCATCCCCACTGTTAGAAACATCCATCAACGGTGCAACCGGAATCCTACTAAATGTAACTGGAGGCGAGGATCTTTCCCTGCTTGAAATCAATGAAGCAGCAGAAGTTATCAAAGAAGCAGCGGATCCAGATGCAAACATCATCTTTGGTGCTGTGATTGATCCAGAACTTAATGATGAAGTTAAAATTACTGTGTTAGCAACGGGCTTTGAGTCCGCCTTTAAAACTCGCAAACCAGCTACACCTGAAAAGAAAGAAGAAGCGGCTGGAGCAAAAAGCTTTGCACCTAAGAGTTTTGATCGGGCTGAAGTGAAAGAAACTAGAGAAGAGCCTAGACGCCAAGACAGCTATCGCATGGAAGAAGACGATGATGACGATGAGCAGATTGAAATCCCGGCATTCTTAAGAAACCGGAGATAATCAATCGCCACAATATAATGGTGGAACAACTGGATTGACCCCATTGATGAGGAGTAAAAAACATGAAATGTCCATATTGCGGCTATCTAGAGAGCAAAGTCATTGATACAAGACCTACCGAAGACGGAACATCAGTTCGTAGACGGCGGGAGTGTATGGAGTGCACCAAACGGTACACCACCTACGAAAAAGTGGAGACCTTGCCTATTTTGGTCATAAAAAAGGACAACTCCAGGGAACCCTTTGACAAGGAAAAGATCATCAGTGGATTGGTTCGAGCTACCCAAAAACGCCCCGTCTCCATGCAGCAAATGCAAAATATATCCGATGATATCGAACGAAGCATCTCCAATCGAATGATGACAGAGATTCCTTCCGATGATATTGGCAATATGGTGATGGAACGGCTCAAATCAGTAGACGAAGTGGCCTATGTACGCTTTGCTTCCGTTTATCGTCAATTTAAGGACATCAATACTTTTTTCGAGGAAATTAAAGCCTTGATGGAAAAAGATATGGATCCCCTTTAAAAAAATGGTATTTATACCCCATTCTAAAGTAACTTATTTTAAAAAATGAGATAGAAGCTCAGAGTGCACAAACTATGAAAAAATCAATACCGTGAATACATTCTAGTAGCAAATAAAAACCTCCTGTGATACCTTTAAGTTATGGTCATAGGAGGTTTTTTTATATGGCAGATAAAATTTTAATCATAGATGATGAACCACATATTGTTGAACTCATTCGCTACAATCTGGAAGGAGCTGGTTTTATGACCCTTCAAGCCCTAAATGGCAATGAAGGATTAGCCTTAGCTCAAAGCGAAGTACCGGACCTAGTGTTACTAGACCTCATGCTGCCCGGCATCGATGGCTTAGAAGTTTGTCGACAACTGCGTATGGATGATCGCTTAAAAAGTATCCCCATCATTATGCTGACTGCTAAATCAGCTGAAATAGATAAAATCTTAGGTCTGGAGCTGGGAGCGGATGATTATATCACGAAACCCTTTTCCGTTCGCGAGTTAATTGCTCGGGTAAAAGCCTTGCTTCGACGCACCAACTTTTACGAAGGACCGCAAACCATTCGCTCCTTTGGCGATGTGGAGGTTAATCGGCAAAAACACGAAGTTAAAAAGAAGGGGGAAAAAGTGGAACTCACCCTAAAGGAATTTGAACTCCTAGAAATCCTAATGGAAAACAATAACAAGGTGCTGGCTAGAGAGCTTTTATTAGAAAAAATCTGGGGCTACGAATATGTGGGCGAAACTCGCACTGTAGATGTCCATATCCGCCATTTACGAAGAAAGCTGGAAGACGATGATAAAAATCCACGCTTTATCGAAACGGTACGAGGGATTGGTTATCGCTTTAATGGGAGTCCAGAATGATTAAAAAAAGAATTCAAAAAACTTTTAGTCTCTTATTATTTGTTGTGCTTTTGATCGGCTCTTTAAGCGTGGCTTATTTTAGCGAACAAGAGATGCTCAGCTTAAAAGAAGAAAATGCAAAGCAGCTGGTACGCCTTTTGGCACAAAGCCTTGGTGAAAACCAAGACGTGTTGGAGCTAGAGGAAACGATTCTCCATGAAGAAGGCTATGATCTGTATCTACTAGATTCAACCGGTCTATTGTTAGCGGCGTCCTCGGATGCAGATTTAGAAGCGATCAAAGATCCGAACATCCAGCAGCTGATTGGCAGTCAAAAGCCGTCGGAAGAGGTTTTGGCCTTATCCACCAAGCTAAAAGATGACAAAGTACCCTTAGCCGCTATCAGCACGCTACAATCAGGCCGTCAGATTCTTTTGATTGAGGGAAAGGATGGGGGTGGAGGAAAAGGGTTGGGAATTAGTCAAGCCATGGCAAGACTTGAATTACGGATCACAGAAACCTTAATCCTCTTGCTGGTTCTTGGCTTACTGTTCATCCACTTTATGGCAAAACGCTTGGTGAAGCCCATTGAAGGCCTTAAAGAAGAAACGCAGCGGATTGCAGAAGGGGATTTATCCCACCGTATCCAAAGGACTCAAGCCAAAGAACTGGAAGCCATAGCTCAAGATGTGAATGCAATGGCGGATCAACTGGAAAGCATGAGCTATGACTCCTTAAGTAACCAAACTCAACTTCAAGCTATCTTAGCCTCCATGAATTCAGGGGTGATCGCCGTTGATTCCGATAACAGAATCCTGATTTTTAATGCCTTTGCTCGAAAAATCTTTGGAATTCTCACAGAACCCATTGGCAAAGACATTAATGATGTGATTCGCCGCGACGATGCGGAAAAGATCATGAGAAAGTCCACTGAATTCCAAGAACTTAGTTTGCGCCATGCGACAAATCCAGTGGTTCGCTTCAAAACCACGGAACTTGTCACCAATCGCCGATTAAATAAAGGAAAGGTGACTGTGATCCAAGACGTTACCGATTTAAAGCGCCTAGAACAGATGCGCAGTCAGTTTGTGGCCAATGTGTCCCATGAACTTAAAACCCCTCTAACCTCCATCAAAGGCTTTGCCGAGACCCTGCGTAATGTGGAGGATGCCGCCACTCGAGATAAGTTTTTAGATATTATTGATGCGGAAGCTCAGCGACTCCAACGACTGATTGAAGATATTTTATCCTTGTCCTCCATTGAAAGTCATGAAGCTCAACCCACCGAACTTATCGATGCTGTAGAGGCCACCTCAGATGCCCTTCGACTATTAGAGGTGCAAGCTCAAAGTAAAAATGTGCGTTTATCCTTAACGGTGAAGGGAGACCCTATTATTATTGGGGAAACTGAAATGTATCGCGAACTGATTATTAACCTAGTGGACAATGCCATCAAGTATACAGAACCCCAGGGTAAGGTGAAAATTCGCCTAGAAGAACAAAAGAGTGATATTTTAATAACCGTACAAGATACTGGAGTCGGGATTCCTCAAGAGCATCTATCACGTTTATTTGAACGATTTTATCGAGTGGATATTTCCCGTGACCGAGCCAAGGGTGGAACCGGCCTAGGACTTGCCATTGTAAAACACATCACCTTGGCCTTTGGCGGCAGTATTACAGTGGATTCAAAAGAAGGCAAGGGAACCCGATTTAACGTTCGCCTACCAGCTCACCGAAACCTCAACCAAGCCGTCTCAACAAAAACTCAAACCATAAAGTTTAATGATTAAGGCAATAAATTGGTGATTGGAAGATCACAAAGGAAAGACCCTTTTTAGAAAGCGCTTGGATGGGTGGATCCTTTCGGTATATCCCTTTCAATTTCATGATTTTTATATGCGATTTCTAATATGTGATTTCTTAATTCTAATGATTTTATTAGGCTGTTCGATTAGTTTCGGACAGCCTTTTATTAATGAACGGTGAGGTTCTTGATCCTAGATGATTATCCGGCAAGCTGTTAGGGATAGCTTGTTAAGGTGAAAACCTAAAACAAGGGACGGCTTTGGCTGAAATTAACAGTCGGTGAATAAATGCTAGGGTAAAAAACCTTGTGATAACAATGGATATACTGGTTTTAAATTTTATCGTTGGGAAGGAGCCCTAGTTAATTAAGGAATTTGGTGTAAGAAGGAGGGACTAAAGAGTGATTTGTTAATTATTATCAATTTTTTCATTAAAAAGATGGATATTTTCAAAATCCGAGTTTTTGAAAAATATTTTTATAAAAAATTTTTATTCATTCCAGTTGCATAAAAAACATAAGAAGATGTCTAAATTTTTTTTAGTGGGTAAGAATACCGATAAGGCAAATACCTTTTTATTGGACAATGTCCTAAAATAGACATAAAGTCAAAAAAATGCTGTGAATAATTTATCTAAAATTCAATTTAGAACAACATAGTTGATAATATTACTTGGTTATTGATTCATAATAATATAACAGTTATGCAAAATATTAATGTATTTCTTTCATTTTATTAACATAAACAGAAGAATCACAGGGTAAAATCTCATAAATGCAAATTGACAACTTGAAATTTGTTGTTTACAATTAACAAGGATAAATAAAACACAATCTTGGGAGGTTAACATGAACAAGAAACTAATGAGTTTAGTCCTTGCAAGCCTGATGGTACTTGGAGCCTGTTCTACAGGAACTGATGGTACAAATTCAACAAAAACAGATGGCGGCGAGACAAACGTGACTACAACAGCTGGATCCGGTGAATCTACACCTGATGAAGGCGACATGGTCAAAGATGACAATCAATTCTTTAACGGATTTATTGCATCGGAACCATCTAGCTTAGACCCAGCAAAGGCGTCTGATAACTACGCGATATCAGTCCTAATCAATATCTCAGATCCACTAGTAATCATCCGTGATGGTGAAGATGGACAGATGGTATTCGAAGGTGGCGCAGCTGAAAAGTGGGACATCTCAGAAGATGGTAAAGTTTATACTTTCCACTTAAGAGACAACAAATGGACCGATGGTCAAGCAGTTACAGCCAATGACTTTGAATACTCCATTAAGCGTGCAATCAACCCAGATACGGGTTCACCTTATGCTTACCTTCTAGACCCCATCATGAATGCTACAAAAGCCAACGCTGGTGAAGTTGCAGTTGATGAAGTGGGTGTAAAAGCACTTGATGAAAAAACACTGGAAATCACATTGGAAAATGCAACACCTCACTTCTTAGGCGTTGTAGCTAACTCCATCATGTTCCCAGTTCGCCAGGATGCAGTTGAAGCTCACGGTGAAAAATACGGTTCAGAAGCTGATACCGTGGTATCAAATGGTGCTCATAAGATTACAGAGTGGGTACATAACTCAGAAATCAAATTGGTAAAACATGACGAATACTGGGACGCAGCAAATGTTAACTATACAGAAGTTAACATGCCAATCGTTGCCGATTCTAACACCATGATGAATAAGATGCTAACCAATGAAATTGACTCTGTTTCTACTAACATTGCAGAATGGCAGGAACGTTTCAAAGCAGATGAAAACATCAAATATAAAAGGGTGGAACAACCATCTACCTTCTTTATGAGCTTTAACACCAAAGATGAGCTCTTTAAAAATGTTAAGGTACGTAGAGCTTTCGGTGCTGCTTTAGACCGCGAAGATGCAAACGAAGTCATCTGGAACGGTAATAACGTGGCTGCTTCCGGATGGATTCCAGGAAACATTTTCGTTGGCGAAAAACCTTTCCGTGAAAACTCAGTAAACATGATTGAAAAATTACATACTGATGTTCCAGATCCAAAGGCACTTCTAGTTGAAGGATTAAAGGAACTAGGCATGGATGAAAACCCAGAAAACCTAACTGTTTCAATTTCCTTAGGTAACACCGACCAGTGGTTTAAAACTTATGGAGAATACCTCCAGCAGGTTATGAAAGAAAACCTAGGCGTTAACCTAGAAGTAGAGCAGATGGAATGGACCGTGTTCCAAGACCGTACTCAGAAGGGTGACTACCAGATGGGATACATGGCTTGGGGATCTGAATTATCAGAGCCATTAGCACTTCTTGCAATCCATACCAGTAAAGCTGACCAAGTTGGTACCGGTTGGTCCAATGCTGAGTTTGATGAACTTATCGAAAAAGCTCAGATTGAACAAGATGAAGACAAACGTTTAGAAATGTACATTCAGGCAGAAGAAATTCTAATGGCTGAATTGCCAGTTTCACCCGTTGTTCATCAAGTAACCAATAGCTTTACCTACAAGTATGTTCAGGGACAGGACTTCAATCCTTTCAACAACATCGGATTCCGTAAAGGCTTCACATCAGGTAGATAAGCTAACGCATTCAACTGACCTAGATAAAAAAACAAGTAAGGCCCTCGTAAGAGGGCTTTGCTATTAAAAGAAGGGGAAAACAATGACTCGATATATCATTAACCGACTCATCATGATGGCAATCACACTGTTTACGGTCATCTTCATCACCTTTTTTCTAATGCATTCAATCCCTGGTAATCCACTGGCTTCCATGGCTAAAAACTTACCAGAGCAAACGTTGAAAAACTATGAAAAAAAGTATGGTTTAGATAAACCGGTAGGGGAACAGTTTGTCATTTTCATGAAAAACCTAGTTACTGAAGGTGATTTGGGAGAATCTATCACTTATGCTGGACGCTCCATCACTCAGACGATAAAAGAAACAGCACCAATTTCTGGTCAACTGGGCTTAAGTTCTTTGGTGATTGGTACCATTTCTGGTGTTCTTTTGGGAATTATAGCCGCCTTGAATCGAAATCGATGGCCCGACTATGTGGTAATTTTTATTGCCATGATTGGGGTCACCATTCCGGTGTTTGTTATGGCTGCTCTGCTCCAATACGTATTGGCAGTTAAGATGCAGGTATTACCGACCTCGGGGTGGAATGGCATTAAAACCATGATTATTCCTGTAATTGCCATGGCTTTTGGCCCAATTGCCACCTATGCCCGTTATACAAGAAGTAACGTGCTTGAAGTGATGGGACAGGATTATATTTTAACGGCTGAGGCAAAAGGTGTATCACAGTTTAACATTATTACAAAACACGTGATGCGAAATGCCATGTTGCCATTAATCACAATTTTAGGACCACAAATTGCTGGTGTCTTCACCGGTTCTTTTATCGTTGAGCGTATGTTTGCCATTCCTGGCTTAGGATTTTACTTTGTAAACTCCATTACCGCTCGTGACTATACCATGATTATTGGTACAACGATTTTCTATGCCGCTTTATTTATTGTGTCTCAATTGGCAGTAGATATCGTATACGGACTAGTGGATCCACGGATTAGAGTGGGAGGTAGAAAGTAGACTATGAATCAAATTCCATTAGAAAAATTTAAACCGATTCCGGCAGGAGAAAAAGACTCCGAATTTTTGGCCCGTCCAAAGATTACCTATTGGAGTGATGCTTGGCGTCGTTTCAAACAAAATAAAATTGCTTTAGCGGCTTTAATCATGCTAGCGGTCTTAATCTTTATGGTTGCTTTTGGCCCCATCTTATCCAGTCATGATTTTGAAAAAGGTGTCCGCACCGACCGAAACCTATCACCCAGCGCAACCTATTGGTTTGGTACCGATGAATTGGGCCGTGATATTTTCGCTCGAATTTGGGTTGGTGGACGAGTATCCATCATCATCGGATTAGTTGGTGCCTTTATCTCCATGGTCGTGGGCAGCGTTTATGGCGCTATTTCAGCCTATGCTGGCGGAGCCCTAGACAACTTAATGATGCGTATTGTTGAAGTGTTAAGCTCTGTTCCTTACCTCTTGGTGGTTATCTTGATCCAAGTTTATTTTAAAGAACGGAACTTAGCTACCATGATCTTTGCACTCACCTTAACCGGTTGGCTGGGCATGGCCCGTATGGTCCGTGGTCAACTGTTATCCCTGAAAAACCAGGACTTTGTTATGGCAGCTCAAACCTTAGGCGTGTCGTCAAGAAAAATTATTCTGCGTCACTTAATTCCTAATACCTTGAGCGTTATCATCGTTTCGGTGACCTTTGCAATCCCAGGTTACATTTTCTCTGAAGCCTTCTTGTCCTACTTAGGAATCGGAATTGCTTCACCAATGACTTCATGGGGTGCCATGGCATCAGCTGCCCAACAAAAATTCTTGTTTTATCCCTACCAATTGTTCTTTCCGTCTCTGATGATCGCATTGACCATGCTTTCCTTTACGCTCTTAGGTGATGGATTGCGGGATGCTTTAGATCCAAGATTGAGACAATAGGAGACGACTTATGAGTGAAACAAACGAAATAGTAAAAAGTGTTGAAAATGAGAAATTGGTTGGTGAACGAGTTTTAACCGTTGATAATTTGGAAGTTTCCTTCCATACCTATGCGGGAGAAGTTCGTGCCGTACGTGATATTAGTTTCCACGTCAATCAAGGCGAAACCCTTGCCTTTGTAGGTGAATCGGGTTGTGGGAAAACTGTTACAGCCAAAGCGGTTATGCGGCTTTTAAAAACTCCACCAGCTGAAATCAAGAAAACATCGAAAATCCAATTTTTGGATAAAGATGTGATGAAACTTAATTCAAAACAACTACGGGAATATAAAGGTTATGATGTTGGGATGATCTTCCAAGATGCCATGACATCTTTAAACCCAACCATGACCTGTGGTAGCCAGATTGTGGAAGCTATTCGGATTCACACGGATCAAACAAAGGCCGAAGCCAGAGAAACTGCCTTGAGCCTCTTGCGCGCCGTTGAAATCCCGAATCCAGAACAACGCTTCAAGCAATACCCTCATCAACTCTCCGGCGGACTCCGCCAACGGGTGATGATTGCCATTGCCTTATCCTGTGATCCTCACCTGTTGATTGCCGATGAGCCTACCACAGCTCTTGACGTAACCATCCAAGCTCAGATTATGGGGCTTTTAAAGGATCTACAAGAAAAGAGTAAAACAGCGATTATTCTGGTAACCCATGACCTGGGCGTGGTTGCAAACTTTGCCGACCGCATCCAAGTTATGTATGCCGGTCAGATTATGGAAACCGGTACAACCAAAGAAATCTTTAATAATCCACGTCATCCGTATACATGGGCCTTACTTCGCTCCATTCCACGGTTGGACTCAAAGGATAAAGAAGATCTTTACTCCCTCAAAGGAACACCACCCGATCTGATTTTGCCTTTAAAGGGCTGTCCCTTTGCAGACCGCTGCGATTATGCAATGGAAATCTGCCGTGAAGGTCAGTTTGAAAAACAAACATCAGATACCCACAAAACTTGGTGCTGGTTGGAACATCCCGATGCACCAAAGGTCGAACGGCCCGTTTAGGAGAAGATATGGAACGTAAAAAATTATTGGAAATCAAAAATTTGAAACAGTATTTTCCCGTGGGGCGCAAACAAGTCCTAAAAGCTGTGGATGGAATCTCCTTCGATATTTATGAAGGAGAAACCTTTGGATTAGTAGGAGAATCCGGCTGTGGTAAAACCACCACGGGTCGGACCATCCTCTCCATATACCAGCCAACAGATGGCGAAGTCATCTTTGACGGTGAAAATGTGGCAGGCAAGGGTCGAAAAGAATTAAAGAGCTTTAGAAAACGAGCTCAGATGATTTTCCAAGACCCCTACTCATCCCTGGACCCTCGTATGACCATCGATGATATCATTAGTGAAGGCATTCGAGTCCATTTTCCTCAAATGAAGGAAAAAGATATCCACGATCGCGTCTCAGCTCTTTTAGAGCGAGTGGGATTAAACAGTGAGCATGGCGCTCGTTTCCCCCATGAATTATCCGGTGGACAGCGTCAACGGATTGGAATATCGAGAGCACTTGCCGTAGAACCGGACTTCATTGTTTGTGATGAACCCATCTCAGCTTTGGATGTATCCATTCAAGCTCAGATCGTAAATCTACTCAATGAGCTCCAAGAGGAAACGGGATTAACTTATCTATTTATATCCCATGACCTGTCCATGGTTAAGCATATTTCAGACCGAATCGGCGTTATGTACTTAGGCTCGATGATGGAGATCACCACCAACGACAAGCTATATGATCGTCCGCTTCACCCCTATACCCAAGCTTTGATTGCAGCGATTCCGATCCCTGACACCGAGCGGGAAGGGTCCGGCATGATTAACAAGCTAGAAGGAGAAATCCCTTCACCCATTAATCCACCTAAGGGTTGTAAGTTCTCAACTCGTTGCCCTTATGTGATGCCAATTTGTCAGCAGGAAATTCCAATTCTAAAAGAAGTGGAAGCCGATCACTATGTTGCTTGCCACCTGGTGGATCAAAAGCTGGAAAAAGGTCCGATTCAGTTACCCTATGAAGAAACAGGGTATGGCTCAGACATGAAGGAAACAAACCCAACAGTGAATTAATTCATGGTATAATTAGGATCTGGCTTAGGCTGGATCCTTTTTTTAAAGGAGAATTCAATTACATAATATAAAATATGTGAATGTATTTATGGTAAACCAATGCCTCATCAAACTTTTTTAGGCAAAGCCCTTGAACAATTTTGCTTTCAACTGTCCATAGGATGGAGTTTTGGTATAATAAAAGAGATAAATGAGGTGTTTTAAAGTGAGTTATAATCGATTAATCCAAATAGATGGTAAAGTTGCCAAACCAAGCAAGCGAAACCTGATCACAGAAGTGGCTCCAGGTAGTCCTGCTGAGCTGGCTGGTATTAAGGCGCAGGATCGCTTGCTGAAAATAAATGATGTTTTAGTGAAAGATATTTTAGACTACCGCTATTTGACAGCAGCTGAAAGTTTTTCCCTAATCATCCAGCGGGAAACAGAGGATGAGGTTCAAAACTTTATAGTAGATATTGAAAAAGATACTTATGAAGAACTAGGTTTATCCTTTGAGACAGGGATCCTGGATCAAGCCAACAGTTGTTCCAACAATTGTGTGTTCTGCTTTATTGATCAATTGCCCCCAGGCATGCGGGAAACCATGTATTTTAAAGACGATGATTCTAGGCTGTCTTTTCTACAAGGCAATTTTGTGACCTTAACCAATATGACGGATAGTGACATTGAGCGGATTATTAATTACCGTATCAGTCCCATCAACATATCCGTCCATACTACCAATCCCGAGCTCCGAGTCAAGATGTTAAAAAATCGAGTGGCTGGTAGACTCTATGAACGCATGGAGCGCCTAGCAGATGCCCGTATCCAAATGGGCGCCCAGATTGTTTTGGTACCTGGCTATAATGACGGCGCCGAACTCCTGCGAACCTTAAGGGATTTAGTGGAACTCCATCCTCAGGTCATTAGCGTTGCCATTGTACCCTTAGGAATGACAAAGTACCGTGAAGGTTTGCCAGACTTAAAACCTATGGACAAAGAGTCCTCAAGAGCTGTTATTGAGCAGTTAGATATTTTGCAACAAGAGTTTATCGAAATCACAGGCTCTGAGTTTGCTCGCTGCGCCGATGAGTTTTATTGTATGGCTGGTATTGATGTACCGCCAGCAGAATTCTACGACGGCTACGATCAGTTGGAGGATGGCATTGGAATGATCCGGCTCTTCCGAGATTCCATTGATGAAACCTTAGAGGATTTAAAAGCAGGCACTGGTTCCTACACCTTCGCAACGGGGGCATCAGCCTATGAGGAAGTTAAAGCAGCAGCTGATAAGATTCAAGGGGCTAATCCAAGCGTTAAGATCAATACGGTTCGAGTCGAAAATGATTTCTTTGGTCACTCCATCACCGTGGCTGGTCTATTAACGGGACAAGATGTTATAAAGAACTTGAAAAAAGGTCCCGTGGGCCAGTATCTGGTTATGCCGCGTAATATGTTTCGAGCCGGTGAAGACGTTATGCTAGATGATGTCAGGATTCAGGATTTGGAAGCAGAATTAAACACCAAGGTTCTGGTGGTCGACTATACAGGAGAAGATTTAATTGAAAAAATCAATGAAACTTTGATTAAAAACTAAGTCAAGACATCAAAAAAATGGTATGCTAAGTTGTTGAGATTTATGACTTAGCCAAGAAGACTCCTGGCTTTAGCTAGAGGCTTAACCCTTCGATTTCCAAAGTAGGCAAAAAGGAACCGGTGTAACGATTCTTTTAAGCAAGGATTTCAAAGGGGGAACTTAAAATAGCAATGGGATTTCAAATCATTTGAATCGAATATTTTATGTCCAGAGCATATATTGCGGATAAGACAAGAACAGAATGACCTTAAATCATAGCAAGAGCATTTAAACTTAAACTGGAAACAAGAAAGGCAGAGGCGAGCCTCTGTAAGGTGAATAAAATGGGAAAACCAATCGTTGCCATTGTAGGGCGACCTAATGTAGGAAAATCAACACTATTTAACCGACTGGCCGGTCATCGGATCGCCATTGTCGAAGATACACCGGGTATTACCCGTGACCGTATCTATGCAGATGCAGACTGGCTCAGTCATGATTTCAGGCTCATTGATACCGGCGGAATTGAACCCAACTCCAATGACGAAATCTTAACCCAAATGCGGGAACAAGCAGAAATTGCAGTGGAGACCGCTGATGTCATCATCTTTATGGTGGATGGCAAGATGGGCTTGGCAGATGCTGACCGTGAAGTGGCTTCTATGCTACGCAAATCCAATAAGCCGGTGGTTTTAGCCGTCAATAAAATTGATCGAATTGAGGAAGCCGCCAATGCCTTTGAGTTCTATAATTTAGGCATGGGCGAACCCTTTGCCATCTCTTCCAGCCAGGGATTAAACCTTGGCGATATGCTAGATGAAATGGTGACTCATTTTCCAGATCGGTCTGGTGAAGATGAAGAAGAAGAAACCATTCGAGTGGCCTTTATTGGTAAGCCTAATGTTGGTAAATCAAGCTTGGTTAATCGTCTCTTAGGCGAAGACCGATCCATTGTTACAGACATACCAGGCACCACTCGAGACGCCATTGACTCATACATTGAGACGGAAGAGGGGAAGTTTGTGGTTGTCGATACAGCCGGACTTCGTCGTAGAGCCAAAGTCAAAGAAAATGTGGAACGCTATTCTGGTCTTCGCACTATGACTGCCATCGAACGGGCTGATGTAATCGCCTTATTAATAGATGCCAATGAAGGTGCCACAGAACAAGATGAGCGAATTATTGGTTATGCCCATGAAATGAAAAAAGGCTTGATCATCATTGTCAATAAATGGGATCTGGTTGAAAAAGATGATAAAACCATGGACAAGTTTACCAAGGAACTCCGAATTCGTTTCCACTTCCTGAGCTACGTTCCATTCCTCTTTATTTCAGCCAAGACTGGCCTTCGCTCCCATCGAGTCTTAAAAGAAGTGGCTCGCGTTTATAAAAACTACTGCAGACGAATTACAACAGGAATCTTAAACGATGTGCTATCTAAGGCCTTGCTTATGAAGGAACCACCAGTGGTGGCCAATCGCCGCTTGCGGGTTTATTACGCTACACAAATTGGGATTAAACCACCAACCTTTGTATTGTTCGTAAATGATGATTCCTTGCTCCATTTCTCTTATATGCGCTATCTGGAAAACCAACTCCGGGCTAGCTTTGATTTCGAAGGCACCGGAATTAAAATGGAATACAGAGAAAGGAAAGACCGTTGAAAATAACATTTCTAGGCGGAGGTTCTTTTGGAACGGCTTTGGCCAAGTCAATGACAGTCATCGGCCACGACGTACTGCTCTATGTCAGAGACCAAGAAAGGGTACGCCATATTAATGAAGAACACATCAATGAAAAATATTTAAAAGGCATTCAATTGCCAGAAAACCTAAAGGCGACCAGTGATTTAAAAAAAGCGCTGACCGGACGTGAAATTATTGTCTTAGCAGTGCCTTCCAATGCTGTTCGAGATATCGCAGAAAAAATCAAACCCCATTTAAGAGGCGATGAGATTATTGTCTCCATTGCTAAGGGAATTGATCCTAAGACCCTGCGTCCCTTGTCAGAGACGATTTTAGATATTATAAACACGGATCCTGTGATTTTATCCGGACCTTCCCATGCGGAAGAATTAGCCTTAGAGTTGCCCACCACCTTGGTGGCCTCCTCCCACAACGAACTGGCCATGGTTCGGGTACAAGAAGCTTTTTCTTGTGACACCTTAAGAGTTTATCGAAATCATGATTTGATGGGGGTTGAAATTGGTGGCGCGGTTAAAAATATTATTGCCTTAGCTGCCGGTATTTCTGACGGAATTGGCTATGGTGATAATGCCAAGGCAGCCCTGATGACTCGAGGAATGGCTGAAATTATTCGAATCGGGGAGAAAATGGGGGCTGATACAGAAACCTTCTATGGCCTCACTGGCATTGGCGACCTCATCGTCACCTGTACCTCCATGCACAGCCGAAATCGCCGCTGTGGCATGCTGATTGGTCAGGGTCACACCATGGATGAAGCCACTAAAGAAGTCGGCATGGTCGTGGAAGGAATTAAAGCCACCCAGGCTTTCTTTGAATTAGCCAAACATCACCATGTGGATATGCCCATCACCGATGCAGTCCATCGGGTCCTCTTTGAAGGTGCAGATCCCAAAGTCGCAGTCCTTGATTTAATGAACCGGGAATTAAAAAGAGAATAAAATCTCTTTAGTAAAAAACCAAGAACGGATCTTAATGGAATTCACTTAATTGATGAACCTAAAAAACTAAAACAAAGCAAGTCAAACAAAGTTTTGAACCAGCTAAGTAGATTAAAGTAAATCAAAAAAACTAAATGATTAAACCAGGGTGAAACTTAAAAAAGCCAACAACTTTTTTAAAAAGGTTTCATCCTTTTCTAGTCATTCCTCCACCAAAGGCAAAGTTCTTCATGTATAATAGTTAGAGTAAACTACTATATATTGTGGTCAGAAAGACAAAACAGCCATACACAACCTGATGGCCAAAATAAATAAAAAGTGCTCAGTTTCAGATTCTGTCGTATAGCCAAGTATCCCTGAGACAAAAGTTTAAGGATAAGAGGTGGTTTTTTCTACTTAAATTTCCAGCTTGAACCATCTTTTTGAAAAGGTTCAAGCTGGAACTCTAACTAATTTTTAAAGAGTTTTTAACTGGTTTTTGATAAAACCTTATCTGGATTCCGATAGGAATCTAACTGGTTTTCAAAAGACTCTAATTGATTTCAGGTAATATATAAAATTATTTTTAAAACTAAGAGGGTAACAATCCATACCAAAAGACACAGATCAATCGAGATTGCTCCGTGGAAAGGAGTTTCGTTATGAAGAATACCAAAAAAACAAGAATTCGCTGGGGGAGGCTTGGCCTTGTCGGCCTTGTGATCCTAGCTCTTTTACTATTTGTTTTCTACCAGCGGCATCAACGTATTGAAGCCCAACGACAAATTGAAGCCAATCGCGAAGTGGTCCGAGCCATGGAGCTGCGTTCGGTCACAGAAATTGAAGCCAGACTTCGAGCTATTAAAGAAGAGTACGGAATTGGCAAAATCGAAGTTTCTGAGATTTCAGACCGGAAATACTTTGAAGACTCTATTTTTATGGGGGATTCGGTTACTCAATCCATCAGTCTTTATGACATCCTGCCACCGTCTAATGTGGTAGCTGCTGTGGGACGGAATACTAGGACTGCCCTTGAAGATGTAGCCCTATTGGAAAATCTTTCTCCGGCTCGAATCTTTTTGTGGTACGGCATGAATGATTTGGAAAACTTTGGTGATGCTCCGTCTTTTAAGGCTAGTTATGAGGGTTTAATCGCAGAAATTCATAAAACACTACCGGATACTGAGATTGTACTTTTATCCATACTACCCGCCACAGCTGATGCCATTCGAAAGCAACCTAAAATCTCCAATGAACGGATGGAATCCTTTAACCAAGGGATGGCAACCTTAGCTGAAGAAAACGACTATATCTATATGGATATTACAGAGGTAGTGACTCCTGAGCTCTACGAGCCAGATGGGATTCACGTGAAGCGTCAATTCTACACCAAACTATTCAACTTCATTAAAAAGGAGTTTATTGAAAAGTGATGAACAAAGCGACTCATTTTAAAAAACACCAACCGGTTCTGATTAACATAGGCCTTGTTTTCGTGATGATTATCGGGACCTTTGTTTTGTTGCGTCTATTAGGCATCATTCATTTTTCGGCCCCTGATTTCGAAAAAATTAAAGCATCTGTTGAAACATCGGCGGATTCCGCCACCATGGTGGCGGCTGATGAAGCAGCTTTGCGTAAAAACTATGGCATTGACTCAAGGGATTTGGAAGGGTTTATATATTATGCTCCCAAAAGTGCCATGGATGCATCGGAAATTTTAATCCTCCAAGCCAAGAGTGAAAGCTCTTTAAATGGCTGGCGTAGCACCATTGAATCTAGGCGGACGACTCGAGCTGATATGTATCGAAATTACCGACCGGAGGAAGCCTTACTCCTTGAGAAATCGGAGTTAAAAGTGCAAGGAAATTATCTGATCTTTATTTCGGCCCATAATGTTAGTGAAGTAAAAGCCGCCGTCGAACAAAGTTTTCGTTGATGGAGAATTGCAGCCGTGATATTTAATAGTATTGAATTTATCTTTTTGTTTTTGCCCTTAGCCTTAATTATTTATTATTTGACCCCCATGAAAGCACGGAACTATACCATGCTTATTTTAAGTTTACTGTTTTTTAGTTGGGGGAGTCAGGAATATTTGATTTTAATTTGGACATCGGTATTAGTAAACTATGGATTAACCAGGGTCATGGATCGAATCCTAGTGCCTTCCGTTCGTAAAACTTTTTTCATTGGCATCTTAACCTTTAACCTTCTTATTTTATTTGTTTTCAAATACTTGGGATTCTTTTTCACCAACATCAATGGACTGGTGGGAACCCAGTTTTTCAGTGAACGCTTGGCACAACCCTTGGGCATTTCCTTTTTTACCTTCCAAGTCTTGTCCTACGTGATTGATGTTTATAAACAGCGCTATGAGGCAGAATACTCTCTGCCTAAGCTTGCCTTATACTTTCTGATGTTTCCCCAATTGGCATCCGGTCCGATTATGCGTTGGGATGAACTAAAGCCCCAAATGGGACAACGCATGGTTCGTCCACAGCTGATGGCCGATGGGGCAGAACGCTTCACCATAGGACTATTTAAAAAGGTTTTTATTGCAAACACCTTAGCCGCCTTATGGAATATTGCCAAAACTGCTGATCCAGCTGGTTTATCCATGTTGTTTGCTTGGGTTGGTATTATTGCCTTTACCCTATATATCTATTTTGATTTTTCCGGTTATATGGATATGGCCATTGGTGTGGCCAATCTCTTTGGTTTTCAACTGCAGGAAAACTTTGATTTTCCCTATGTGGCCAAAAGTATTTCTGAGTTCTGGCGTCGCTGGCATATGACCTTGGGACGCTGGTTTAAAGACTACATCTATATTCCTATGGGGGGCTCTAGACAGGGAACCGCTAAACTAATTTTGGCTTTGTTCACTGTCTGGTTTACCACAGGACTATGGCATGGCGCTTCTTGGAACTTTATCTTTTGGGGTCTTTATTTCGGCCTATTAATCTTCCTCGAACGCTTTGTTTTAAAACCAATTCTAGAAAAAATACCTGGCTTTTTAGCCAACGCCTATACACTATTTATGGTCATTCTGGGTTGGGTTTTGTTTGACACCACAAGCCTTGGTCACGCCAAAGCATACCTTGGAGCACTCTTTGGTCAAGGTGCTGGTTTATGGGATAATCAAGGAATCTATTATCTTTACACCTATTTACCGATTTTGATTTTGGGGATCATCTTGAGCCGGCCGGCTATCTTTTTACGCTTTAAACAAATGAAGCTACAAATGAACAAGTCCCGCCGTCGCTTTTTCCTCATTGGTCTTTTGGGTTTATTTATTGTATCCATTGCCTACATTTTGAATCAAAGCTTTTCACCGTCCATGTATATTGGCTTTTAGGAGGGGAGACAGATGACTAAGAAAAAACCGAATCTTAAACTTCGACAGTATCGCAATCTTCTTTTGCTCCTTTTTTTAATTATGATTCTCATCGTACCCTTGGTTCATCTAGCTCTACCGGATCGAGAGTTTTCAGCCGTTGAAAATAGAGCCTTAAAACAGCCACCGGCATTTAGTATGGCGGCCCTTCAAGATGGCAGCTATAAAAAAGACCTAACCAGCTATATGGAAGATCAATTTCCATTTAGGGATCAAATGATTCGCCTAAAAGCGGGTATCGAAAAACTATTAGGTCGCCAAGAAAACAATGACGTTTATATACGGTCCACTGAATACCTAATGGATAAGTTTAATCCAAACTCTAAAGAGTTGACCAAGGAAAAAGCGGAAGTGTTAAATGCCTTTGCCAAAGCACATCCTGCTCAAAAGGTGAGTTTAATGCTGGTACCAAATAAAATCGAGATTTTAAAAGATCGACTTCCTCCCTATGCACCCACGGACAGCCAAGCTGATTATCTCGATGAGCTCTACAGTCAGCTGTCTCCAGATATCAATACCATCAATTTAATTCCACGCTTTACAGATTTAAAGAACAACTATCTATTCTTTAAATCTGATCATCACTGGACCCAAACCGGAGCTTTCCGGGCTCAGGAAGCGTTCTTTGAGTCCATAAATATGACGCCACGATTAGAGAGTGAATTTGATGTACGCAAAGTGGCTCAAGACTTTTTAGGAACCTTGACGGCAAAATCAGGTATTCCAACCAATTCTCCTGATGAATTAAATCTTTATGTGCCAAAAGCCCCTGAAGATTTGGTGGTCAATCTAACGGAAGAGCAAAAAAAATTAACCTCCCTTTATCAAATGGATTTAGTGGATGGACAAGATAAATACCTTGTATATTTAGGTGGCAACTATCCCGTAGTCCGTATTTCAACCACTAGTACCAAGGACCGGCGGCTTTTAATCATCAAAGATTCCTACGCCAATGCTTTTGTTCCTTTTATGACCAAAGATTTCAACGAAATCACTATGGTCGACTTACGTTACTATACGGGGGACGTCAATGAATTAGTGGATGAATACCTCATCACAGACCTCCTAATTCTTTATAACATTAACACCTTTAACGATGACCACTCCATCTTAAATATCGGCGATAGTTTAGCGGAACCGCGAGTATCTATTGACCGCAAACCCGTCGAACCGACAAAGGATTTATCTCTAACCACTCGGTTTGACCCTTATGCAGCTGGCAATTTATTAGTGACCCTACGAAACACCACCAAAGATGAGATTGCCTACCAGCGCAGAATTGATTTGGAAATCAAGGAGGGGGATGGCTGGAAAAAGTTAAGTGTTAATCCAAGCTATGAGTGGGAAAACAAAGCTCGAACCCTGGGCCCTTCTGCCAATGCGGAATATA
>LSQX01187311.1_pt2 | contig 25471 bp, 28 predicted proteins | sample 654561 | NCBI WGS metagenome assembly LSQX01 (sample SAMN04489861, study PRJNA283612) | anaerobic digester metagenome | isolation source: 4 biogas reactors fed with cattle manure at either 37C or 55C with and... | place: Denmark: Kongens Lyngby | collected 2014 | reverse complement strand
TTTGTTTGCCCGAAAGTGCTTGAAATAAGCCACTTTCGGGCTTTGTGCTTTTCGCCTTGTAGCAATAGTTGGTGTTTTAGAGTAGCCGTTTTCGGAGGACACTTGATATGAACCGTGGTGGTTATCCGGGCTATGAGAGGGGTAAATCGTTAAAATAAAGGTAATAGTTAAAAGTTGCACCGAAAATCAGGCTATCTTTTAACGATAAACCGAGCCGTTAAAAGTTAGGGTGTGGGCAAGAAAAACAGCCCGTCCAAAGACGAGCTGTGAAAGGTGCTTTATTTCTTTTTATGGTCAACGACTGAACTTACTTTAACACCAAGGACATCGGAAATAGCCGCTGCTCTGCGGTCTAACAAGTCACCAAGTGTATCTTTCTCTTCTTCGCTAAGATTGCCCTTGTGAACTTTTACAAAGTCTTTTACAGCCTTATCAGCATCGTGTAAGTCGCCATTGTCGGTGTAAATGGCAGGTTGCTTTTTAATAGGATTTCTCCTTATTTCATGCTCGCTGTCAAACAGTTTTATTGCTTCCATATAAAATCAACTCCAGACTATTTCAATAGTTCGTTTACATACTACCACAATAGTCTTTGGCTGTCAATAAGAACATTTTAATATATTATTTTTTTACAAAAACTTTTTTATAAAAGATTTGAAACGCCATGAAACCTTTATGAAATCACTTAAATTCGTCGGAGTTTATTGATATTTACTTATAGAGCAAAAAAATCCGCCTTCAATTGATAAACTTGGTTGATGGTGGGTTTGATTTATGATAAAATAGTATTAGGCGTTATTTATATCGTGGAAGGCGAAAAACTTTAATAATAAAAAAGTTGAAAGATTAGAGGTTAAATGAAAGAAATATATTTTAAATATGGTGAAAAGGAAATAAGCTACCTAAAGTCTAAAGACAAGCTACTTGGAGAGGCTATAGATAAAATAGGGTACATAGAACGACCTGTGCAAAGTGATTTATTTTCTTCGCTTGTAAACAGTATAATAGGGCAGCAGATTTCAACAACTGCTCATTTAACAGTGTGGAGCAGAGTGTGTGATTTATTAGGCGAAGTTACTGCGGATACAATTTGTGAAATTGATAGTGAAAAACTGCAAAAATGCGGGCTGACTTTCCGTAAGGTGAATTATATTAAAGACCTTGCTAAAAAGGTGCAAAACGGCGAATTCAACATTGAGGCGCTTTGGGAAAAGAGTGATGAAGATGTTATAGCAGAGCTTACCTCTTTAAAAGGCATAGGTGTGTGGACTGCAGAAATGCTTATGATTTTCTGTATGCAGAGGCAGAATATATTAAGCTTTGGCGACCTTGCAATTCACAGAGGAATGCGTATGCTCTATCACCACCGAAATATTGACAGACAGCTTTTTCTTAAATACCGCCGAAGATACAGCCCTTATTGCACAGTTGCAAGCCTTTACATATGGAAAGTAGCGGGCGGAGCCATAGAGGGTATGAAAGATTACGCGCCGAAGAAAAAGAGATAAACTGTTCGGTTGCTTGAAAATATTTAATAATATGATACAATCAATAAAAGTTTAATTATTTTAGGGGACTGATTTATGAAATATAAATATGTGTTATTTGACCTTGACGGTACATTGACTGACCCTGTGGAAGGTATAACGAATTCTATAATATATGCTCTTAAAAAATACAATATTGAGATTAGCGGTCGAGAGGAATTATATAAATTTATAGGTCCTCCGTTATTGGAGTCTTTTGAAAAATATTACGGATTTTCAAAAGAGGAGGCAAAAAAAGCCTTAGAATACTATCGTGAATATTATAAAGATAAAGGCATATTTGAGAATTTGGTCTATGACGGATGCGAAGATTTACTTAAAGAATTAAAAGACAAGGGGCTTTTATTGATTGTCGCAACATCAAAACCCGAAGTTTTCGCAAAAAAAATATTGGAGTATTTTGATATTGCAAAATATTTTACTTTTATTGCCGGCAGTAATCTTGACGGTTCAAGAGTAAAAAAAGGTGAAGTGATTGAATACGCACTAAAATGCTGCAATATTGTTGATTTATCAAAAGCGCTAATGATAGGGGATAGGGAGCATGACATTATCGGTGCAAAATCAATAGGAATTGCATCAATTGGCGTTTTATTCGGATACGGCGACAGAAATGAACTCGAAAACGCGGGGGCGGATTTTATTGCTGAGACTGTCGCGGATATTAAGAAGTTTTTGTTGATATAGGCGTTATCCATTGGGATTTTTGATTTTCTTTTACTGCTATAATGTATAATAAAATATTACTTTCTTTTTATTAAGGTTTTAATAACAGCGATTATTGCCGGAAACAATACGCCTGAAACTACAAAAATAATCCAACTGATTTCCCATTTGTTCGTTGTAAAACTGTAAGAAATATATACGGCGGTTATAGTAAGCCAGTATATACCGGAAATAGCAGTCACAATAGGCTGGCTGCTTTTATTCTGTTTTGTGTAGTCACCTTCTTGCAAAAGCTTTTCAAAGCTTGCCCAGACTATGCCGCTGCGAACAAAGAAAACAACTCCAATTCCCGCTAAAATGAGCAAAATCGAAATCATTATAATTAAGAATAATGTGTTATTTTCATTAATAATAATACCTGCAAATAGTGGGATTAGAGATAATATACACATACAAGTGCCTATTATAATGTTTTTAACATAGGTGTTTTTATATTGTTCTTTTGCTTTTTGGACCATTTCCGTAACACCATACTCCGTTTCGAAAACTTCTTTTTCAAAATACTTAAAATGTGCGGTCTTGCTGCCGTTTGAAATAAAAATAGCGGCGGCAAACGCAACAAAAATCAATAAAATAATCATCCCAATTCCGCCCGCGGCGTTTTCAGTTAAACCAAATTCGGGAGTTTCGCTGATTGCGCCTAAAACTATAAGGCATATTGGCGATAAAATACACAGAAAAATGCCGTAAGCTATTGATTTTGAAGTGATTTCCTTTATATGGAGAAAGCTTGACGCCTCTTCCATAGAAACACGCCTTAACGGTGTGCTATCCTCTATAAATATATCTAATTTCGTTTGTTCAGGTTTATCAATTTCATCTTTTAACAAATAATCAATGCTAACTCCGAATAATTCAGAAAGCTGCACTATCCTTTTCAAGTCGGGAATTGATTGCGCGCTTTCCCACTTTGAAACGGATTGCCTTGAAACATCCATTTTATATGCTAAATCCTCTTGCGACCACCCGCTTTTTTTACGAAGATTTATAAGCTTATCGGCAAAAATCATAATTACATCCCCTTATCAACATTTGTGTCATAAGTATAATTCTTTTTTTAGTTGCACACCAAAGAAGCACCCAATCTTTGATACAAAGGTTGGGTGCTTCTTTTTGCACATATAGCCGTCAAAAGGTCTTGATACCAAGGCTTTCTGACAACTTTTTTATTTTTTGCCGTTTTAGAGGTGCAATAAAAAGTTCCGTTTGAGGGGTGCAATGCTCATTTTTGCCTTGCACGGAGCAAACGAAAACCTATAGTGTGTTCACCTGGCAAACGGGAGACTTCAAAAATATAGGAGCCTTACACTGCCTTACATTCTTTAAGTACCTGGATAAACTTCTCATAGTCTTCTTCTTCAAAAATCTGCTGTTTGTTTATTCCTCGTAGCATTACATGATATTCCGCTTTCGCTTTTCTTTCTAGCTTGTTTTGGTATAATTTATCACCCAAGATAATATGTCACTACTTTATTAAATTGTCAACACAAAAGAACCGTCCCCTTGTGTTTTATAGCTTTCTTCAAATTAACAGACATTAACTAAACATCATCCCATTATATTCTTCATAGGCGACTATGTTTTTTACGACTCCTGCAGCGGAGCATCTGGCATTCCCAAACTTTGTCTCAATCTCGCCGCCGAGGTTTAATACACCCTTCGCAAATGTTGTTATTGTTATTTCGGTTTCATCATACTTATTAATCGGATTATTATCACAATAAGCGAATAGATTAAAAGCTATAAGGCTTTTATTTGCACCAAGATATATTATATCATCCGCATTCAAAAACCTACCCCACTCGGGATTATAGTACCTGCTCTGGAGGTAGTACAGGTCTGTCTCTGTATCGTAGTAATAGCCTCTGTACACACGCTCAATAACGTGTTGTATAGAGTGCTTTGCAGAGAGGGTCAAAACAGTGCGTTTTTTTCTTTTTGCACTCTTCACTTTTCAATTATCTCAGGCAACTTCTACAGATAAAAGATAAAAGAGAAAAATGGTACCCTTGCTCGGCATAAGGCGATTATTTCGTATCGAGCCAAAACAAAATATTTCATTTATGTTTTAATATTGAAATATTGTAATCAACACAAAAGGTGTTGTTTATGTTTTACCCTCCGCCTGAGGGAGACATTAGCCAGACTTCGTCGCCGTCTGATAGTTTATGCCCTTTTCTTTTGCACCGTTCCCCGTTTATGAAAACGGCAAGATTGCTAAAAGACAGGATTTTTGTTTCTTGCTCCTCTTTATGTATTAAGCTTTCGTTTAATATAGTGAAAATATCGGATAATTTATTTATTTCAATTTCTGCTCCGTCTAAGGTGCTGTCAAGGCGCATTACGCCGTATAGCTTTACTGTTATCTTAGCCAAAAAATCACCCCTTATAGTTTTTGATTATTTCAGGTACTTTTATTCCGAGCTTTTTCAGTTTTTTAGGCGTAGGCACACCGTCTATCCATCCTCTTGCACGGTAGTATGTTTTTTTCATTTTATCAAGCGGAACTTTAGTTCTATTGTCGTCTTTTATCTGATTTTCATCCGTAAGGCGTTTAGGAAGCGTGTCAGCGCCTTTTTCTTGCCCAAGAACAATATTAGACGCCCTTTCAATATTGTAGCCGTATTCGCCCCATTTAAGAAGCTTTGCCACATTCGTTTTCATTCCCGTTGCTGCGGTTATTGCATATGCATGCATAATAAAGGGGAGGTTAACGCTTGCTATAAACGGGTAGCGGTTTAATAGGTTTACAACAGGTCCGAAATAGGGGAAAAGTGTAGTTACTGTTTTTGTTATAAATGAGTTAGGTTTATCAATTAAAAAAGAGGGGAGTACCGCATAGCTTGTAAAAAGGCATGAGCCTGCGGCGGAAATAGTCTCCATAAGATTTTGAAACATTATTGAAAGTGCGGCTTTGCCGTGCGGCGTAAGCGCATCAATATTTAATCCAAGACCTTCTAAAAATACAAGATAACCGGCATTAAGGTGGCAGCCTCCGCGGTTTGAGGTTGCGTATCCAAGCCCTTGACCGACTGCTCCGCGCGGCTCATATGCCGAAAGCTCCATACCCTTAGAGTGTATTGCAAATTCCTTGCCGCCAAGCTTTTCAGACATTCGCTTTGTACCGTCCGCAAGTGTATCACCAATACCTCTGCGATAAGCGATATCCTCAAAAACCTCTGAAAGATTGTCGGTTTTACCGAAAGTAAGCCCACAGTCCCAAATACCTTTTTCGTTAAGCTCCATCGCAAATGCCACACTGCCCGCCGTTGAAATAGTATCCATTCCAAGCTCGTCAAGCTCATAATTCCATTTTATTATAAGCTCCATATCATCATTAAGTATATTAGCGCCAAGAAGCCCAAGTGTTTCAAGCTCCGGTCCTTTTACGGACTTTTCGTCAATTTTTACTGTCCTTGTGCATCGGATTACGCAAGTTGTACAGGCGGCATTTTTTATGAGGTGTTTTTCTGCTAAATGCTCACCTGAGATTTTTTCAAATCCGTCAAATCTGCCCGCGCCGAAATTTTTCGTCGCAAGAATACGGTGCGCCTGCATAGGGGCCACGAGCGCCGCGGTGCCAAGCTTTGGCAGTTGATTACCCGTAAGAGGGTTATCTTTTAGCTGTTTAACCCACTTTTTATTTATTTCTTTTAGTTTTTCACGATTATAAACCTCGGCGGATTTTGTGCCGAACACCGTTACGGCTTTTAGCATTTTATCCCCGAATACGGCGCCTACGCCGCCTCTGCCTGCGGCTCTTTCATCACTGAAAACCGCAGAATAAAGCACCTTGTTTTCACCGGCGGGGCCAATAGCAAGCTTGCCGTGCCGTTTTGGGAGGTTCTCTTGTGTTTCACCTGTTTTCATACCCCAAAGCTCTGTGGCATCATGAAACAGCACATCATCCTCTAAAATCTCAACATGCACAGGGGAGCTTGATTTACCGGTAATAACAACAGCATCATATCCCGCTTTTTTTAGCGAAAGCCCAAAACCGCCTCCGCAGTTAGAGGATGTTACAATATTTGTAAGAGGTGAAATGGTGGAAATATTAAACCGTGATGTATTAGGGCAGCCGCAACCCGTAAGAGGCCCCGTTGTAACCACAATCCAGTTATCCTCGTCAAACGCTTTCATATCGGGATTTATGTGATTGTATAAAATATCAGCCGCCATAATTTTACCGCCGAGCGTGCGCCGTCTGTCAGCGTCCGTCCAAGGGAAATCCTCATGCTTTTTATTTGTTAAATCAACCTTTAAAACCCGTCCCGCATATCCTAAAAGCTTTTCATTCATTCGTAACCCTCCTGATAGTAAAACTTGACTTTTGTATGTAAAAACTATATATTATATTTATAAAAATTACCAATCTATTCTCTCGCACAATCCGAAACCTCACCTTGTAAAAGCTCTGCTGCATGGTGTAAAACAGGCTTGATTATTTCAAGGCATTCAACCACGGCTTTAGGACTGCCGGGCAGATTTATAATAAGCACATTATTTCTTATTACAGAAACGGCGCGTGAGAGCATAGCTTTATTCGTAAACTCCATACTCTGTCTTCGCATCTCCTCTGAAAGACCGGGAACGAGCCTATCAGAAATATTTAGCGTTGCCTCGGGCGTAACATCGCGCGGCGCAAGCCCCGTGCCGCCGGTAGTAAGCACTAATTGAGCTTTTTTATTATCACAAATATCTATAAGCGTTCTTTCAATAATACTCTTTTCATCGGGGATACATTCGTATACTGAAAGACTTGCAATATCAAAAAGGCATTTTTCAATAGCGGGGCGGCTCAAATCAGCTCTCTCGCCTTTAGATGAGCGGTCACTTACAGAGACTATTGCTACATTTATTTTCATAAATCCCACCCCCTTTTAGCAATTATATCATATATTCAACGAAATGAACAGTATTTTTACATGCAAACACATTTTTGTGTTTACATAAATATTCCGATTTGTGTATTCTAAGTCGGGCGCTAAACGATAAGGATACACAAACAGGGTATGAGCGGAAACGCTCATGCCTCCCGTATTTGGAAAGGAGTAAAAAAACATGAAAAAAACTTTAGCGATTTTCCTTGTTATTGCGGTGCTGCTATCATTTGCGGCATGCGGTGGCAACGGTTCGGGGGATAGCTCCACCGAAAACCAAACGGTAAAGCCTCCGGAAAACCCGAAAATAAGGCTTTCCACAACGACCTCTGTCAATGATTCAGGATTGCTTCCGTATCTTATGGAGCATTTTGAAAAAGAGACGGGCTATAAGGTTGAGATTACCTCCAACGGCACAGGTGCAGCTATTGCACTTGGCGAGTCGGGCGACTGTGATTTACTGCTCGTTCACTCAAAAGCGGCAGAGGAGGAGTTTATTACAAAGGGATTTGGCGTAAAGCGTATTCCCTTTATGTACAACTTCTTCGTAATGGCAGGACCTGAAAGTGACCCCGCGGAAATTGCAGAATGTGAAAATGCAACTGAAGCGTTTAAGCTTATTGCAGAAAAGAAGGAAACTTCTTTTGTCTCAAGAGGAGATGACAGCGGCACGCACAAGGCAGAGCTTAAAATCTGGACAGCGGCAGGAATTACACCTAATGCGTCAAAAGACAAATGGTATATTAATGTCGGCTCCGGAATGGGTGACACTCTTAACAAGGCTAACGAGCTTTCCTGTTATGTTTTAACGGATAAAGGCACATTTTTATCAAATGCCGCAAATCTCAAGAACATTAAAATACTTCTTGAGAAAGGCGATGATATGAAGAATACTTATTCGCTAATAGCCGTAAATCCTGAAAAGCATACAGGGCTTAACACAGTAGGGGCAAACGCGCTTAGTGATTGGATGACAAAGGCGTCAACTCTTGAGTTAATTGACAAATACGGCGCAGATAAGTACGGTCAGCAGTTATTCTATATTATCGAAACTACCGTGCCAACCTCCACGGAAAACACATCTACAACAAAGTAAAAACCACCGCCGCCGCGCGTATTTAGCCGTGCGGCGGCATGGTATTATTAATATGACAGAATATATAAAAGAAGCATTTTCTCTCCTTATTTCGGGTAATAGTGAGCTTTGGGGAATAATAAAAGTAACACTTCAAATGTCGTTTTTCAGCACAGTTATATCCTCGTTTTTGGGGCTGCCTTTAGGCACGGTAATTGGGAGAACTGAGTTTAAGGGTAAAGGCTTAATTCTTAGAATAACGAATACTCTAATGGGCTTGCCGCCTGTAGTGGCAGGTCTTGTTGTATTTTTAACTTTATCAAGGAGCGGACCGCTTGGCTCTTTGCAGCTGCTGTTTTCGGTTGCGGCTATGGTCATAGCTCAAGTTGTCTTAATAACACCGCTTATGACGGGGATGAGTGCGTCGGCAAGCAGCGAAAAAGCACCAAAGCTTAGAGAAACGGCGAGCGGACTTAGAATGGGGAAAACAAAAGAGATAATACTTTTAATGCTCGAATGCAGACCGCAATTTGTAAGCATTATCCTGCTTGGATTTGGCAGAGCAATAGCAGAGGTGGGCGCCGTTAGTCTTGTCGGGGGGAATATACAATTTAAAACGCGTGTTATGACTACGGCTATTATGCTTGAAACGAATAAAGGCAACTTCAGATTTGCAGTTGCGCTTGGAATTGTTCTCCTTGCTATTTCATTCATCGTCAACTCAATAGCGTATACGGCAGGGGAGAAAAGAAAATGATTGAAATAAAAAACCTTAAAAAGAAATATTCAGCGGATTTTACGCTTAACATAGAGAACCTAAAAATCAAAACGGGCGAACGGGTGGCGCTTATCGGAGCCAATGGCTCCGGCAAAAGCACGCTACTAAAACTTATTTCGGGATACATTAAACCAGATAGCGGGGAAATATTGATTAATACAGAGAAAATGGCATATTTACCGCAAGACCCATACATTTTTTCAATGAGTGTTAGAAAAAATGTGCGTATAGGGTTAAAGGATAATAAAAAGCAAGAAGAAAATCTAAAAGAAATTTTAATTATGACAGGGCTTTTTAATTTGTTAGATAAGAATGCCGCAAAGCTTTCAGGCGGTGAAAAGCAGCGTATGGTTTTTGCTCGTATGTTAATTGATAAGCATAATCTTTTAATGCTTGACGAGCCTTTCGGTGCTATTGATATAGATTTTAAGGACTCTTTAGAGCAGATTTTATCTGACTATTGTATAGCTAATAAGACAACACTTATTATGGCTACTCACACACCTGCCGAAGCTTTTAATCTTTGTGATAAGTTAATTATTATGCATAAGGGTGAAGTCATAGAATACGGTCAATGCGGCGATATTATAAAAAATCCGAAAACCGATTTCGGTAAAACTTTCTTAAAACAATGGAGAATAACTGATGTTTGAATGTGTCAGCGCCAATAAGGCTCTTAAAATTATATTTAATGTTAAGTTAAATACATTTCAAAAGACTGAAATGGTTTCGCTTTCAAAGGCCGTTGGCAAAGTGTCGGCAGAACATGTGTTAAGTGTAGAAAATATTCCTCCCTATGACCGTTCAAGTGTGGACGGGTATGCGTTAAAAGCGTCAGATACTTTCGGCTCTTCACAGTCACTGCCGTCAATACTAAAATGCATGGGTGAAATAGAAATGGGAGAAAGAGCAGAACGCATTTTAGATGACTATATGTGCTTTAAAATCCCGACAGGAGGAAAGCTGCCGGAAAACGCTGACAGTGTAGTTATGATTGAATATACAGATTATACAGACGACGGTTTTTGTTGTGTATTAAAGCCAGTAGCGCCTTTTGAAAATGTTATCAAAGCAGGTGACGATATAAAAATAGGTCAAACGGCTCTTTATAAAAACACTTTAATAGAAGCGAAGAATATAGGCGCTTTAGCGGCTTTAGGAATAAGTGAATTAAAAGTTAAAAAGCGTTTTACGGTAGGCGTAATTTCTACGGGTGATGAACTTGTTGAAGTGAATGAAAAGCCAAAAGGCTCACAGATACGAGATATAAACTCAACACTTTTATATGCCGCGCTTAAAAATTCATACATTGAAGTTAAAACATATCCGATTGTAAAGGATAATAAAAATCAGCTAAAAGAAACAGCGCTAAAAGCCTTGAATGAAAATGATATGCTCTTAATTTCAGGCGGCAGCTCTGTTGGTGAAAAGGATGTTGTTTATAATGTTCTCTGTGAACTTGGAGAAGTGCTTTTCCATGGCGTATCAATAAAGCCCGGCAAACCCACAATGTTTGCGGTAGCAGAGAGTAAGCCTGTTTTCGGTCTTCCCGGTCATCCGCTTGCCGCGTTTTTTACAACAAGGCTTTTCGTTTTACCTCTGATTGATAAAATGCTCGGCATAGAAAAGACTGAAAAAAGCATTATAAGAAAAGCCGTTTCTAACATACCCTCAAATCACGGCAGGGAGGAAATTCTGCCTGTTATATTATTAAAAGACGAGGAAAACGAGTTTTTTGAGCCGCTTTTTTCTAAGTCAAGTATAATATCTGTGTTAAATAAGGCAGACGGATATATAAGAATAGACAAAAACAGTGAGGGCATTAAAAAAGGAGAAAAGGTACGGGTGCAGTTATTATGAATAAATATGAATATCTAAAAAACACGCCTTTAGCTGAGGCTGTTAATATATATAAAGAGGCGCTTAAAAGTGCGGGTGTCACCTATAATATTGAAACGATTAAAACGACTTCTGCACTAAACAGAATGACGGCGAAAGCCGTTTATGCCAAACGGTGCAGTCCTCATTATTGTGCAAGTGCCATGGACGGTGTTGCATTAAAAGCAGAAGAGACATTCGGCGCCTCTGAAAGTTCTCCGGTAAAACTAAATAAGAATAGTTATATTTCAATAGATACTGGCGACCCTATGCCGGAAAACACGGATTGCGTTGTAATGATTGAGGATATAATTGAAGAAGAAAACGGAAAAATTAAGCTTTATTCTGCCGCTGTGCCGTGGCAAAATGTGCGCAAAATTGGCGAAGATATTTCAATGGGTGATATGATAGCGCCATCTTTTACGACTGTCACCCCGTCACTTATAGGCGCTTTTCTTGCAGGTGGAGTATATAGCTTTGAAGCGGTTACAATTCCGAAAATCGCTATAATCCCCACTGGGGACGAGATAGTAAAAGGGGATAGTGAAAGTCTTAATGACGGTGATGTGCCGGAGTTTAACTCCGCTATTTTCAGCGCGATGCTAAGTGAATGGGGAGCAAAATCAGAAGTTTTTCCTGTTGTAAAAGACGAATTAGGGCTTATTAAAAATGCTATAATTAAAGCTTCAAAAGAGTGTGATGCCGTAATCGTTATAGCAGGCTCCTCTGCCGGCAGAGATGATTATACAGCTAATGCACTAAAAAGCGCCGGCGCTCTTATTTTACACGGTGTGGCAATAAAGCCCGGAAAACCCGCGGTTTTAGGTAGCATAGGAAAAGTGCCGTTTTTAGGCGTACCTGGCTATCCCATTTCGGGAATTATCGTAATGGAGGAAATCTTTAAGTATATATTGCCGCTCCTTACGAAACGAGTATATGAAAAGCCTTTAGAATTTGAGGCAAAATTAGCAAGGCAAACAGTATCTTCTTTAAAGTACAAAGAATACATTAGGTGCCGAATAGGCTTTATTGATAAAGAAGCTGTAGCTGTACCAATGGAAGGCGCTGCCGGTGTCGTTACACGCTTTGCGAAAGCGTCAGGCATATTTACAGTACCGCAAGACAGTGAGGGTAAAAGGCGAGGAGAGAGTGTGAATGTACGGCTTTTAAAGCCGCTTTCAGAGCTTGAAAACAGCGTGTTAGTAGTTGGCAGTCACGACCCATTAATAGACGAAATTGATGATATATTAAAAAGGGGCGGCTCAAAAACGGGTATTTCTTCAAATCATGCGGGCAGTATGGGCGGCATAATGGCAATTAAAAACCACGAAGCACACTTAGGCGGAATTCACCTTTTAGATACTAAAAGCGGTGAGTATAATAAAAGCTGTATAAAAACATATTTCCCAAACGGCGGCGCTGTACTTATAAGAGGTGTTGGCAGAACACAAGGGCTTATGGTAGAAAAGGGAAATCCTAAAAACATTAAAGACCTTAAAGATATAGCGGAGAAAGAAGTCTCATATGTAAACCGTCAAAGGGGCTCCGGTACAAGGATTTTACTTGACTTTTTATTAGATAAACAAAATCTTTCTTCTGCTGATATTTACGGCTATACGAGAGAGGAGTACACTCATACAGCCGTAGCGGCGGCAGTTGCGGCAAAAAGTGCCTCTGTTGGACTTGGAATTTTATCTGCCGCTAAAATATACGACCTTGATTTTATTGAGCTTTATAGTGAGCAGTACGATTTTCTAATCAGCGAAAAGGCTTTTGAGGATGAAAGGGTAAAGGATTTTCTTAATGCGTTAAATAGTAATGAATTCATAGAAAGGCTAACAATTTTAGACGGATATACTTTTGAGAGTTTAGGGGAAATTATAGAAATAGGGTGATAAGATGAAGCTTTCACATACGGACAGCGACGGCAACCTTAATATGGTCGATGTAGGCGAGAAAAAAATGACGGTCAGAACAGCAAGAGCCGAAGGGCAAATTACAATGAAGCCTGAAACGCTTACAGCTATTCGGGGGAACACTTTAGAAAAAGGCGATATACTTACTTGTGCTAAAGTTGCGGGAATACAGGGGGCTAAAAAGACGCATGAGTTAATTCCTTTGTGCCATAATATTCCGATTGACAAAATTGAGATTGCATTTGAGTTTGAGAGTGAAAACACTATTAAAATTAAGTCCTTTGCTAAATGCGCGTATAAAACGGGTATAGAAATGGAAGCGCTTACAGCCGTAAGCGTTGCGGCGCTTTGTATATATGATATGTGTAAAGCCGTTGACCGTTCAATGGTTATAAATTATATAAAGCTCGTTGAAAAGACGGGCGGAGCATCGGGAGAATATAGGTCGATATGATAGACGGATTTAATAGAAAAATAGAATATCTGCGGCTTTCAGTAACAAAAAAATGTATGGAAAAGTGCATTTACTGCTCTAAAGATGATGAGAAATGTGCCGTAAAAGGTGAAGAGCTGCCCGCAGAAGCGTTTATAAAAATTGCTGACGCTTGTGCTAAACTTCACATAAATAAAGTTAGACTTACGGGCGGAGAGCCTTTACTTCGTCACGATTTAGAGGAAATTGTAAGAGGTATTTACGACCTTAATAATTATAAAGATATAACAATTACAACGAATGCGCAGCTTTTAGCTGGAAAAGCGGCGGCTCTTAAAAAAGCAGGTGTAAACAGGTGCAATATTAGCCTTGATTCTTTAAAGCCCGATGTTTATAAGGAAATGACGGGCGGCGACCTAAACAAGGTTTTTAAGGGTATAGAAGCGGCGTTTAACGAGAGTATGCTTCCTATAAAAATCAATACCGTTCTCATAAAAGGTAAGAATGACGGTGAGATTGACGACTTTATCGAGCTTGCAAAACAGTATCCTTTAAGTGTTAGATTTATTGAGCTAATGCCCGTCGGCGACATGCTTTTAACGGGAATAAGTAATGAAAAAATAATCAAAGAGCATAAATATCTTCTGCCGCTTAATACAGATGAGAAGAGTTCTGGTCCTGCTAAAATCTACACCGCTAAAGGCTTTAAGGGTAATGTGGGCTTTATAAGTCCTATTACAAACTGTTTTTGTAGTAGCTGTAACAGGATAAGAGTTACGAGTGACGCATACTTAAAACCGTGTCTTGGAAACGAGGCGGAATATTCACTAAAAGAGGCGCTTTCTCTTGATACTAATGAATTAGCAAAGACAATATCAGAAATTATACGGAAAAAACCGCAAAACCACACATTTTCTGATGTGTTTAATGCAGACAGAAAAATGAAAGATATCGGAGGCTAATAATGGCAGAGATAATATCAATAAACACGAGCGAAAGAAAGGGTACAATAAAACATAAAATAAAAAGCGGTATGCTCTGTAAAGACGGCGGGTTAAAGGGAGATGCTCACGCAAAAGACGGGCACAGGCAATTAAGCCTTCTTGCCGCTGAAAACTTTTATGAGTTAGAAGAAGCTTTGGGAGAGAAAATCCCTTTCGGCTCGTTTGCTGAAAATATTACAACACATGGAATAGAGCTTCATACACTACGAATAGGAACAAAGTTAAGGGTTGGCGAATGTGTTATTGAGATAACACAGATAGGCAAGAAGTGCCACTCCGACTGTGAAATAAAGAAAAAAGTGGGAAAGTGCGCTATGCCGCAAAAAGGAGTTTTTGCAAGAGTAAGAACAGGCGGCGAAATTACTATCGGTGATGAAATAACTGTAATAAAGTAAAGGGCTGTTTATATGGAGGAAAAGCTAAAAAGATTTATTAAAAATACAGATGTGATTTCAGAAAAAGAGCAAAAGCAGCTATTTAATAAATCAGTTTTAATAGCAGGGTGCGGCGGGCTTGGCGGCTTTGTCGGAGAGTATCTCACAAGGCTTGGGATTGGTACGCTTATATTGTGCGATTATGATAGTTTTGAGCATTCAAATACTAACCGCCAACTCCTTTGTACAGAGGATACACTTAAAAAGAATAAGGCAGCAGAAGCTGAAAAACGAAGCTATTTAATTAATCCAAATATAAATGTAATAGCGATAACTGAAAAACTGACAGAAAAGAATATAAATGATATTCTTTCACAAGCAGATATGGTAATTGACGCGCTTGACAATACAAAAGACAGAATTATGCTTGAAAAGTTCGCTTCAAATAAAAACATACCGCTAATAAGCGCGGCAGTAACGGGTCTTATGGGGCAAGTGGCAGTTTCTCTGCCCGGTGATATGACAGTATTTAAGCTATTTGACGGATATGACGAAAAAGAAAAACAAAGCACATTATCCTTTGCCGCCGGAATAGTAGCAGGATACGCCGTAAATGAGGCGTTAAATATTATGCTTAAAAAACAACATACAAGAAAGAGTGTTATGTTTATTGATTTACAAAACAATACGGTTGAAACAGTACAGATAAAGTGACAAGAACCGTATTCTATGTAACGCGTAAACATTTTTAGTAGACAGACATACGGTTTTATGCTATATTTATATCCAATCTATAAAAAACAGTAGCCGAGGCACAGTATGGATGAATTAAAAAACATAGTTGCTAAAAATATTATAGAGCTGCGCACACTCAGTAAGCTGACGCAGTTTGAGCTTTACTATACACAATCAATCTATTGGAGGGTAATATGGGAGACTACATATTGAGCTGCTGCTCTACCGCAGACTTAACAAAAGAACATTTTAATAAAAGACAGATAAGCTATATTTGTTTTCACTATTCATTAGATGATAAAGAATATCGTGATGATTTTGGTGAATCTGTGCCGTTTTTGCAATTTTATAAAGCGATGAGCGACGGTGCTAAAACGAAAACATCTCAAATTAATGCTGATGAATTTATAGAGTATTTTGAGCCGTTTTTAATGGAAGGTAAAGATATTTTACATGTGAGCCTTTCAACGGGGCTTTCAGGTGTGTACAACAGTGCAAATATAGCAAAAGATATGCTATCAGAGAAATATCCCGAAAGGAAAATTTATATTGTAGACTCTCTTGGCGCATCATCGGGATATGGACTGTTAATGGATAAGCTTTCTGACTTGCGCGACAACGGCAAAAGTATTGACGAATTATATGAATGGGCTAACGAGAATAAGCTTAATCTTCAACATTGGTTTTTTAGTTCAGACTTAACATTTTATGTTAAAGGCGGGCGCATTTCAAAAGCGTCAGGTTGGTTCGGAACGATATTAAAAATCTGCCCGCTGCTCAATATGAACGATAAAGGACAGTTAATTCCAAGATTTAAGATAAGAGGCAAGAACATAGTAATAAAAGAAATTGCCGAAAAAATGCAGAGGTACGCTTTAGACGGAAAAGATTACAGCGGCAAGTGCTATATTTCACATTCCGCGTGTATAGACGATGCGAAAGCCGTTGCAAGCCTTGTGGAAAGTTATTTCCCAAAGCTTGACGGGAATGTACAGATTTTTGATGTCGGCACAACAATTGGCAGTCATACAGGTCCCGGGACGGTAGCGCTTTTCTTCTGGGGAAGCAAAAGAGAAGATTAAAACAAAATCCGCAGTTGACATAACGCCAACTGCGGACATCTTTTGTTTTTATAGTTTTGCTATTACTTCTATTTCTACGAGTGCGCCTTTTGGAAGCGATTTTACAAAAACGCATGAACGCGCCGGTTCTGAATTAAAGTATTTTCCGTAAATCTCGTTAAAGGGGAGAAAGTGTTCAGCCTCTGTTAAAAAGCAGGTTGTTTTTACAACATTTTCAAAGTCAAGGTTTTCTGATTGAAGGAGTGCTTTTATATTTTCACAAACTCTCGTAGTTTCTTTTAGAAGTCCGCTTTCAAATTCGTTCGTTTCCGGGTTTATGGCGATTTGACCCGAAAAGAAAATAAATCCGTTAGTTTTAATACCCTGACTGTACGGTCCTACGGGTGAGGGAGCATTTTTCGTATAAACCTTTTCCATATTATTTTCCTTTCAGCCGCAGAGCTTAAAGCCTTCGCTTATTAAAGCCTCGCGAATTTCATCAAGATGCGCATGATTTCTCGTTTCCATAGAAATGTTAAGAAAGCAGCCGTTTATGTCCATATTAGCGCCTCCCTGTGTGTACTGAACGCTTATTACATTAGCGCCCATATCGGCGATTATGGCTGACACAGTTTTTAATTGACCGGGTTTATCCACAAGCTCGATTATAAGGTTCGTAAGCCTGCCGGATGTTAAAAGCCCTCTGTTTATTACTCTTGAAAGAATATTAACATCAATGTTACCGCCCGAAACAACGGCAGTAACCTTTTTATTTTTTATAGGTAAATTTCCGAACATAGCAGCCGCAACAGACAGCGCGCCGGCGCCCTCGGCAATTAGCTTGTGCTGCTCAATTAAAGCAAGAACCGCCGCCGCTATTTCATCTTCCGACACAGTTATAATCTTGTCCACATATTGTTGGCACATATCAAAAGTTAGCTGACTTGGTTTCTTTACTGCCGTACCGTCGGCGAATGTGCAAACGCTGCACAATGTTGCGCAGTTTTTATCAAGAATAGATTTGTGCATACTTGCAGCCCCCGCCGCTTGAACGCCATACACCTTGCAAGTAGGTTTTATGGTTTTTATTGCATATGCAATTCCTGCTATTAAACCGCCGCCGCCTACGGGTACTATTACGGCATCCATATCGGGCAGTTGCTCGATTAGCTCTAAAGCAACGGTAGCCTGACCTGCTATAACATCAATATCATCAAACGGGTGTACAAAGAGTGCGCCTGTTTCATTACGGAAAGAAAGCGCCGCCGCATAGGCATCGTCATACACTCCGTCAACAAGCTTAATTTCTGCGCCGTATTGCCTTGTAGCCTCAATTTTAGATATTGGAGCTGTGGCAGGTAAAAATATAGTCGCCTTTATGCCAAAGCTTTGCGCCGCAAGTGCAACTCCCTGAGCATGATTGCCCGCAGAGCAAGCTACAACGCCCTTTTTCTTTTCCTCCTTTGTCATAGCAGACATTCTAAAGTAAGAGCCGCGAAGCTTAAACGAGCCTGTTTTTTGAAGATTTTCAGTTTTAAGGTAAACTTCTGCATCGGGAAAGATTGCGGGAGCATAAATTAAATCGGTTTTTTTAACAGTACCGGCAAGTACTCTGCCCGCAAGATAAACTTTGTCTAAAGTGAGCATAGAAAAGTCCTTTCTAAATTAAAACCGCGCCTTTATCCGCCGAGGAAACCCTTTCGGTATATCTTTTTAGGTACCCTTTTTGTTCGGCTGTTTCTTTTATTTTAATTTCCTTTTTACGCTTTTGTAATTCTTCGTCAGAAACAAGAAGATTTATGGAGTAAGACGGTATGTCAATTGCAATTTTATCTCCGTCTTTAACATATGCAATAGTGCCGCCTGCGGCAGCCTCAGGCGAAATATGCCCTATTGCCGCGCCGCGTGTAGCGCCTGAAAACCTGCCGTCCGTAACGAGAGCGACAGACTCGTCAAGCCCCATTCCCGCTATTGACGAGGTAGGGGAGAGCATTTCTCTCATACCGGGGCCGCCCGCGGGACCTTCGTATCGTATTACAACAACATCGCCCGCTTTGATTTTGCCGCCATAAATCGCCTCAACCGCAAGTTCCTCACTGTCAAACACCTTAGCGGTACCCGTAAAGTGATGCATAGACTCTTTTACGGCGCTGCGCTTAACAACGGAGCCGCAAGGCGCAAGATTTCCGAACAGTACGGCAAGTCCGCCCGTTTTTGCATACGGACTGCATGACGGACGAATAACAGCAGCATCTTTTATATAGCTGTTTTTAACAGCTTCACCTATGGTTTTTCCTGTTACTGTTATAGTATCTGCATTTAACAGCCCAAGCTTTAACAGCTCGTTCAGTACGGCATAAACACCGCCCGCGGCGTTAAAGTCCTGCATATGGTGTGTTCCGGCAGGAGCAAGACGGCAGAGGTTCGGCGTTTTTTCGCTAACTTCGTTAATTGTTGAAAGCTTTAGCGTAAAACCTAACTCATGCGCTAATGCGCAAAGGTGAAGCACAGAGTTTGTAGAGCAGCCGATAGCCATATCGGCTGTAAGAGCGTTCATTAAAGACTTTTCCGTCAAAATATCAGACGGCTTTATATTATTTTTAAGTAAATCCATAACAACACAGCCCGCAAGCTTTGCAAGCCTTATTCTGTCAGAATACACGGCGGGTATTGTACCGTTGCCGGGAAGCGCAATACCGAGTACTTCACAAAGGCAGTTCATAGAGTTTGCGGTAAACATACCGGAGCATGAACCGCAGCCGGGGCAAGCGGAGCATTCAAGGTCTAAAAGTTCCTGCTCGTTAATTTTACCGGAGTGATAGGCGCCGACAGCCTCAAAAACGGAGTTTAAGTCTTTCTCATCAAGTGAAAGCATAGGTCCGCCTGAAATGAATACACAAGGCAAATTAAGTCTTGCCGCCGCTAAAAGCATACCCGGCACGACTTTATCACAGTTAGGGATAAATACGAGTGCGTCAAACGCATGAGCATTAGCCATGCATTCGACACTGTCGGCAATAATCTCCCTTGACGGGAGAGAGAAGTTCATACCTCTGTGTCCCATAGCGATACCGTCACAAACGGCAATTGTATTAAACTCAATCGGCGTGCCGCCCGACATTAAAACACCGTCTTTTACGGCGCGCGATATAGTTTGAAGATGAATATGACCCGGAACAACCTCATTAAAGGAATTGACTATTCCGATAAGCGGGCGTTTAAGCTCCGTATCGGAATAACCCATTGCCTTAAACAGTGAGCGTTTCGGAGAGCTTGATACATCCTCTAAATTAAGCCTGTTAGACATAACAAAGCCCCCTTATTATTTTTTGTCCTGCTGCCAGCTCATTTTTGCGCGAAGGTCGGCGCCGACTTTTTCAACAAGAAGGTTAGACTCCTCTTCGCGCCTCTTTTTGAAAATCGGCTCGCCGGCTTTGTATTCTGCAATCCATTTTTCAGCGAATTCGCCGCTTTGGATTTCGCTTAACACTTTTTTCATTTCTTTTTTCGTTTCAGCGGTAATAATGCGGTCACCCGTCATATAGTCGCCGTATTCCGCAGTATCACTTATAGAATATCTCATAAATGAAAGCCCGCCTTTTATTACAAGGTCAATTATAAGCTTCATTTCGTGAACACATTCAAAGTATGCGCTTTCGGGTTGGTAACCGGCTTCAACGAGCGTTTCAAATCCCGCTTTCATAAGAGCCGTTACACCGCCGCATAATACTGCCTGCTCACCGAATAAATCTGTTTCGGTTTCCTCTTTAAATGTAGTTTCCAAAACTCCGGCGCGCGTTCCGCCAATGCCGTTTGCATAAGCTAACGCTATATCGTGAGCATTTCCCGTTGCGTCTTGATAAACTGCAATAAGACACGGTACGCCTTTGCCCTCCTCAAATTGACTTCTAACGGTGTGACCCGGTCCTTTAGGCGCTATCATTATAACATTGACATCCTTTGAGGGCACTATCTGCTTAAAATGAATGTTAAAGCCGTGCGCAAAGCAAAGTGTGGCGCCGTTTTTAAGGTTTGCCGCTATACCGTCATCATAAATTTTTGCCATTTTCTCATCGTTGACAAGAATCATAACAATGTCGGACTTTTTTACGGCGTCTGCGGTATTTAATACTTCAAATCCGTCCTCGCGTGCTTTTTCGGCACTTTTTGAGCCGTCATAAAGCCCTATTACCACATTAACGCCGCTGTCTCTTAGGTTTTGCGCATGGGCGTGACCTTGACTGCCGTATCCTATAACGGCAACGGTTTTACCGTCAAGAAGCGCGCTGTTACTGTCTTTCTCATAATACATTTTTGCCATTTTTAGTTCCTCCTAAATAATAAAATTATTAATATCTAAAACGTCTTCGGCGTTTTTTGAAAGGGAAAGGCTGCCCGAGCGGCAAAGCTCAATAATGCCGAGGGGCACGCATTTTACTATACAATCATTTATATTTTTCGTCGGCCCCGTAAGGTCAGCAATTATAAAACTTTCACCGATATACATTATTTTTCCGCCGTACCTGTTAAGTAGCTCCGTAACCTTGGAGTTGCCGTTACCGTCTGTTTTAAGCTTTATTAAAAGATGTTCAACGGAAACGGAGTCCTCATCCTCAAGTAAAACAGCTTGCTTTACATCGTGCAGCTTGTTCAACTGCTTGACAATTTGGCTCCTTGTGTATTCGCCGCCCGTAGATACAATCGTCATCCTTGAAATTTCGGGATTTTCAGTTTCACCAACGGCAAGGCTGTCTATATTATAGCACCGTTTACTAAAAAGTCCCGCTATTCTGTTAAGAACTCCTGATTTATTGTTAACAATAAGGCTTATTGTAAATCTTTCATTCATTTTATCATCTCCTATCCTATGAGAATATCTTTAACAGAGCCTTGAGGCGGAATCATTGGGAAAACCTTTTTATCTAAATCTATCCTGCAATCAAGAATTAAAGGTTTATTACCGGGAAGTCCGTCCTCAAAGACGCTTTCAAGCTCGCTCATTGAATTAACAACTTTGCCGTCCGCGCCAAAGGCTTTTGCAAGGTCAACAAAGTTTGTTCTTCTGTTTAATGTTGTAGACGAGTAACGCTCGTCATAAAACATACACTGCCATTGGCGAACCATACCGAGTACGCCGTTGTTTAAGATAACTATAAGCAGAGGAAGACCCTGTGAAACAGCCGTTGCAATTTCGTTAAGGTTCATACCAAAACTGCCGTCTCCGGTGAAAAGAACCGTCCTTTTCCTATCACTCGCCACACAGCCGCCAACAGCGGCGCCCATACCGTACCCCATTGTGCCAAGCCCGCCTGAGGTGAGAAGTTTATGCGGCTTTTCAAAGCCGTAATGCTGCACTACCCACATTTGGTGCTGCCCTACATCTGTGGCGACAACGGTATCGGAACTCATTTTTGCCCTTATAAAGGAAATGATATTTTCCGGCAAAAAGTCTTTTTTATCTGAAATCTGATTGTCAGACTTTTTATAACAAAGCACTCTGTTTACCCAATTAGGCTTTTCGGATTTTTTAATTGATGAAAGCAGGCTCTGTAAAATAAGTTTTGCATCACCGCACAAATCAATCATGGAAGCAACATTTTTGCCAAGCTCCGCCTCGTCTATATCAATGTGTATGACAGTACAATTTTTTGTATACTCAGAAAGGTTTCCCGTCGCCCTGTCACTAAAACGCACACCTACAGCTATCATAAGGTCAGCTTCCGACTGCGCAAGGTTTGACGCATATTTACCGTGCATTCCGCTTACGCCAAGGTTTAATTCATATGAGGAGGGAACAGCGGTAAGCCCCATAATACTAAGCCCTATTGGGGCGGATATTCTTTTTGAAAGCTCTAAAACCTCTTTTTCAGCATTTGACGCAAGTACGCCGCCGCCGCAGTATATATACGGCTTTTTAGCCGTTTCAATTGCTTTTAGTGCAACAGAAAGGTCGGGTAAAGGCTTTTTTTCATTAAAAGAGATATTATAATTGCCTTTATATTCACAAGTGCCGCTTTGCGCCGTTTTAGAAATATCTATTAAAACAGGACCTTTTCTGCCGCTTGAGGCAATTGCAAAAGCTTCATTTATTATAAATTCTAACTCATCTGCCTCTCTTACGATATAGCTGTGTTTTACAATAGGCTGAGTTATGCCTACAATATCAACTTCCTGAAAACTGTCCCGCCCTAAAAGCGGCACGGCGACATTGCCCGTAACAGCAATAATTGGGACAGAGTCAAGGTAAGCATTCGCTATGCCCGTAACAAGATTTGTGGCACCGGGGCCGCTCGTAGCTATAACCACAGCCGGCTTTCCGGTTACTCTCGCATACCCGTCCGCAGCGTGAGCAGCTCCCTGCTCGTGAGCCGATATTATATGCTCTATTCTATCACAATTATTATATAGCTCGTCATAAATATCAAGAACAGCACCGCCCGGATAACCGAAAACAGTTTTAATATCGTGGCGTATAAGTTCTTCTATTAAAATTCGCGCTCCGCTATAAATCATTATAACATCCCCTAACAAACTAAAATATCGCTTTTTTATTTACTTAAATTCTATAAACCGGCTTAATAATAAGCCGTAAAACATAAAAAGTGTCGTTAATTAAATAAGTATAGCACAAAGACTGTTTTTTTTCCATAAAAAAGTCAACAAATTCCTAAATAATACTTTTATTTTTTACCAAGATAACTAATAATTTTCTCTGTCATCTCACTTGTGCCAATGCCGATTTCACCATTCTTAGAAATATCCGCCGTTCTACACCCATCTGAAAGAGCGTTATCTACTGCATTTTCAATACAAAGCGCCTCATCAAAAAGCGAAAACGAGAGTCTTAGCATCATAGCGGCAGATAATATAGCGGCTATCGGGTTTGCCTTTTCTTGCCCCGCTATATCGGGAGCAGAGCCGTGTATAGGCTCATAAAGCCCGAAAGAGTCATCCCTTACGGAAGCGGAGGGTAAAAGCCCTATTGAGCCGGTAAGAACAGAAGCCTCATCGGAAAGTATATCACCGAACATATTTGCCGTAACTAAAACATCGAATTGTGATGGATTTCTTACGAGCTGCATTGAGGCATTGTCTACGAGCATATCACTATAAATAACTTCAGGATATCCCTTTGACAGGGCGTGCATTGTTTCGCGCCAAAGCCTTGAGCTTTCAAGCACATTTGCCTTGTCAACGCTTACAAGGTTTTTCCGTCTTTTCATAGCAAGCTCAAACGCATATTTACCAATGCGTAAAACTTCCTTCTCGGAATATACTTCAGTATCAAAAGCCTGTACTGTACCGTTTTTCGTTTTACGACCGCGTTCGCCGTAGTAAATGCCGCCCGTAAGCTCCCTTACAAAAACAAGGTCAATTCCTTTTGATACAATATCCTGCCGTAAAGGTGAATAATTAATAAGTGCAGGATTTATTCTTGCAGGTCTTATGTTAGCAAAAAGATTAAGCTGTTTTCTAAGCCCTAAAATGGCTTTTTCAGGTCGTTTATCTCCGGGAAGCGCGTCCCATTTTGTGCCGCCAACAGCTCCGAGAAGAACGGCGTCACTTTCTTTACATACATCAATACTTTTTTTCGGTAAAGGTTCGCCGCAAAAATCAATAGCAGCGCCGCCCGCCAAAACTTCCCTAAAATCAAATGTGTGACCATATATTTTTGAAATTTCTTCAAGTACCTTTTTAGCGGAAAACAGCACTTCGGGTCCTATGCCGTCACCGCCTATAAGAGCAATTTTATAATTCATAAGCGCCCTCCTTTTTCACCGTATTCATAAGTCCGTTAGCGTTTACAATGTTTTGCAAGAAATCAGGAAAGGGAAATGTTTTGTAACTTTTATCTTTTGTACAGTTGAAAATAAATCCTGTATCAAAATCAATTTCAAACTCATCACCGTCAAGCGCATCATTTACAGCCTCTGGACATTCAAGAATAGGAAGTCCGATATTTATTGCGTTTCTGTAAAAAATCCGCGCGAAATCTTTTGCTATAATGAGCTTTATACCACTTGCTTTTATTGCTAAAGGCGCATGCTCTCTTGACGAGCCGCAGCCGAAGTTGTTTCCGGCGACAATTATTTTATGAGTTTTGGCCTTTTCTCTAAAATCAGCGTCAATATCCTCCATACAATAAAAAGCAAGCTCATTTTCGTCAGATAAATTGAGGTATCTTGCCGGAATAATGACATCGGTATCTACATTATCGCCGTATTTTATAACGCTTCCTTTAATGTTCATAAAAAATACCAATCCTTTCCGGTGATACTATTCTGCCTGCAATAGCTGCAGAAGCTGCAACAGCGGCACCTGCAAGATACACCTCGCTTTTTATATGTCCCATTCGCCCCACAAAGTTTCTGTTAGTAGTAGAAACGGCTCTTTCTCCTGCGGCAAGAATTCCCATATGACCGCCAAGGCACGGACCGCAGGTAGGGGTAGATACGGCACAGCCCGCTTCAATAAATGTTTCGATATAGCCATTCTTTATAGCGTCAAGGTAAACCTGCTGCGTGCCGGGTATAACTATTACGCGGCAGTTTTTATGAACTTTTTTGCCTTTTAGTACCTTTGCCGCAAGCTCAAGGTCTGAAAGTCTGCCGTTTGTGCAAGAGCCTATAATCACTTGGTCAATAGGGATTTCCGATACTGTGTCAACTGCTTTTGTGTTTTCCGGTAAATGCGGAAAAGCGACTGTAAGCGGAATAGAAGCTAAATCAATTTCATAAACCTTTTCATATTTTGCGTCTTCATCGGCAGAGAGCATAGTCGTTTTGTTGCCTTTTTCTGTTTCATATTCAATCGTCTTTTCATCTATCGAAAAAACGCCGTTTTTAGCTCCCGCTTCTATTGCCATATTTGATATGCAAAATCTGTCGTCCATTGAAAGTCCGCTAAGGTCGCCCGTAAACTCCATTGACATATAACGGGCGCCGCTAACGCCTATCATACCGATAATGCTTAAAATAACATCTTTCCCTCTGACAAAGCCTTGCGGTTTATTCTTAAATACAAATTTAATAGCAGAGGGCACCTTTAACCACACTTTTCCCGT
>LSQX01015518.1_pt2 | contig 25476 bp, 15 predicted proteins | sample 654561 | NCBI WGS metagenome assembly LSQX01 (sample SAMN04489861, study PRJNA283612) | anaerobic digester metagenome | isolation source: 4 biogas reactors fed with cattle manure at either 37C or 55C with and... | place: Denmark: Kongens Lyngby | collected 2014 | reverse complement strand
TAAAAGCAACTATTTACTGCCGAAGCCTCAATAATAGTTGCCTTTCGGCTGATGGGTCAAGACGGACGAGTTCAGCCGGACAGTAAAAGCAACTATTCACTGCCCAAGTTCCAATAATAGTTGCCTTTCGAACTTCGAGCAGCTGCGAGCCATTTGCGTCACCCTACAAAAGCAAGCCGACAGAACCACTCCTGCGAAAATTAATCTTTTCCAAGAAATACGTCATCAAATTTGATAAAATCTAACAAACGACGAGGAGGTTCAACGATGGAACGATACAAGAATATAGATGAAAAAATCCGGCAGGGTTACGAACTCGAAGAGAGTAAGCAGTCAGCCGCTGCGTGCGATGTCTGGCTGGATGCCTGGGAGGATATCAAGGAAATTCTCGCAGAGGAGGAGTTGCGCGACATCAAAAGCCTTGAAACGAAGTACGACTGGCACGAATTCCTGATAAATTACGTTCAGGATCTCGAGATGGAGCTTGGCAAAGTCGGCGAAGTCCAGGAAGAATATCTGACGAAAAGAATCCAGTACTGCGAAGAGATAATCGAAGCGCTTAACGAGAAAGACAAGCTGACGATTGAGAATACCCGACGGGCGCTTGCGGATTCGCATTATGCCCTCGGCGCCAGCGAGGAGTGTGACCGACTCTATACCCAGTGGCTCGACGATGATCCGAGCTGGGGCTGGGGGCACATCGGCTGGTCCGACTGCTACAGATTCGGGACAGACAAGATCGCACCCGACAAGGCGAAGGCCGAGGAAATTCTCCGAGCCGCGCTGGAAATAGAAGGCATGCGAGACAGAATTGAGGTCCTTCTACGCAGTGCGGATATCTACGATGAGTTGGGTCAGCCGAAAAAAGCTAAAGAGCTGGATGCGGAAATCGAGCGTTTGTCAAAAGAAGAGCGCTTGTTGCCTCCTTCCGACTATGTCAAGCTTTTTACAACGCCGGATAGTCCGGTGACAGCAGCTGGCCGAATCGAAGGAGGAGAGCGCTCAGCTACAGCGAGCAGTAAGTCTGCAGCGGTCACCAAGGTTGGGCGTAACGACCCTTGCCCCTGCGGAAGCGGAAAGAAATATAAGAAGTGTTGCGGAAAAAACTGACTGGCGATTGTTGCAGGTCTACCCACCTATTTTACTTCCTAAAATCAAACCCGTTTTTCGCCAGAAAGTCCAGGTACTGCGCCTGGGTGTACGTCTGGTCGTCGTCGAAGTAGTAGCAGCCGAACAGGAACTGGTACGGTGTAAGGACGCCGGCTTCGTCGACTTTTTCGATGCGCGCGTTTGCGACTTCTTCGCCGTATTGTTGCGACAGCGCGCGGTGCAGGCTCTCGCGCCGCGCCGGTGTTAAGCGGGCCGTCTGCGGATGCTTTTCTTTGTAAGCGCTGTATAATTCTTCAATCGGCCTGTCGCGATACACTTCGTCGTGGAGCAGCATGGATCGCCCGTACTTTTTCGACGGCTTGTATTCGCTCGACGAGGGATAGCCAAGCGTAAGCATCAGAGCCGGGACGACGCCCGCCGGCAGCTCCAGCAGCGCCGACATCTCCTCCGGCTGCTCTAAAATATTTCCGTTGTAGCAGCTCCCAAGCCCGAAGGCTTCCGCCGCCAGCGCCACGCTTTGCGCTGCAATCGCCGCGTCGATGATGCCCATCCAAAGCAGTTCGATGGCCAGCGCCGGCTCGTCGAGAGAGCCTTCGTATTCCGCCACCCGACGCACGCGCCGGTGATCGACGCAGAACACGAGGCTCAACGGTGCCTTTTCGACGAACGTTTGACCCCGGCTCATATCGACAAGCTTCTTTCTGCGTTCAGGATCCCGCACGGCGACGATGCTGATTCGCTGCAGTCCGCCGGATGACGCCGCCGACGCAGCCACATCCATCAGCGTCTCGAACACGTCGTCCTCGATCGGCACATCCCGAAAGTTGCGGTGCGTCATGCGCTTTTCCAGTATGTCAAAAATCCCTGTGTCTCGTACCTGTTGTTTCATTGCGATCTCCGTTACTATCCTTGCTGCATTTTTGCGTGACGACCCCGTCCGGGGCAACCCTGTTCTCGCATGGAAGGCCCTATGACGAAAATCGGCACAGACAGTATACCAAAGAAATAGCTTCCGGCACAGCCGACGGTTGCATTGCTGATGCTTCGTGCACGTTCGCATCAAATCCATTTGCCTTCGACCTTCTTACCGTATTTGACCGCGCTCTTCCTACCGCATTTGACTTCGCCCTTCTTATCTTATAAGGTGAGGCGAACGGACTGAAACAATTTCGATCGGCGAATCGGCTTCCATCTAAACGTTCGTGCGCGTTCGCGGAAGCGTGAGGTTGCAGGGAGGCTTTGAAGTTATGGCAGATAAAATTTTAAGCGCAAATCAAATATCGCAGAACCTGCGGGAAGCCAGCCTGAAAAATATCGAATCGATCTACGACGAGCTCGGCACGTCCACCGAAGGGTTGTCACCCGTGGACGCCGCCCAGCGGCTCAGGGATTTCGGCCCGAACGAGATCACCTACGGCAAGCGAAGCCCCTGGTACGCCTACCTGTTGAAATCCTTCCTCGACCCGTTCATCCTGATCCTGCTTGCGATCGTATTTCTGACGTTCTTTACGGACATCGCGTTCGCTTCGATGACGGAAAAAAGCTGGGTGACGATCGTCATCATCTCGATCATGATCCTGATCAGCGTCGTTCTACGCTTTAGCCAGGAATACAAATCTCAGATTACTGCAGACAATTTAAAGGACCTGATCCCGACGACCACTGCCATCAAGCGGCGGGGAACCGATGCGGCGGAAATCGTGATGACCGATGTCGTGACGGGTGACATCATCCACCTGGCGGCCGGGGATCTGATCCCGGCTGACATGCGGCTGATCCAGACGGTCGACCTGTTTATCAGCCAGTCTTCGCTGACCGGCGAGTCCGAGCCGGTCGAAAGGTTTGCAGATTTCGCAGCCAGCGCCGACGACATCGAAAACCTGAACGTCTCGGACCTTGGGAACATCGCCCTGATGGGCACGATCGTCGTATCCGGATCGGCCAAAGGTGTCGTGCTGCAGACCGGCAACAATACCTACTTCGGCAGCATCGCGGAATCCATCGCCAAAGACGTCGGAGAGACCAGCTTCGAAGAGGGCGTCAAGAGCGTCAGCATGCTCCTGCTCCGCTTTATGCTGGTGATGGTGCCAATCGTCTTCTTCGTAAACGGCATCACAAAACAGGACTGGCTCGGCGCCCTGCTGTTTTCCATATCGATCGCCGTCGGGCTGACCCCCGAAATGCTGCCCACGCTCGTCTCCACGAACCTGGCGAAGGGCGCGGTCTCCCTGTCCCGGAAAGGGATCATCGTCAAGCGGCTCAGCTCCATTCAGAACTTCGGAGCGATGGACATCCTGTGCACGGATAAGACGGGCACGCTGACGGAAGACAAGATCGTGCTTGAAAAATATCTGGATCTAAAAGGCGAGGAAAACGACCGCGTTCTGCGCTACGGCTATCTGAACAGCTACTTCCAGACCGGTCTGAAGAATCTGCTTGACCTTGCGGTCATCGACCGGGCCGAAAAAAACGGCATCGACGAAGCGCTCAACTTCTATAAAAAGGTCGACGAGATCCCCTTCGACTTCAACCGGAGACGGATGTCCGTCGTGGTGGAGAGCGAGAAAAATCGAAGGCAGCTGATTACGAAGGGTGCGGCGGAGGAGATCGTGTCCATCTGCTCCTTTGTGGAGATCAACAGAGAAGTGTTCCCCATCACCGACGAGATCGTCGAACGCGTGTTCGAGACCGTCAACAGCCTGAACGCCCAGGGCATGAGGATCATCGCCGTGGCCCGGAAGACCGACGTGCCCGACGTGGATGTCTTCTGCGTGGAAGACGAAAGCGATATGGTGCTGATCGGCTACATGGGATTCCTGGATCCTCCGAAGGAAAGCTCCATCTCCGCGATCCAGGCGCTGTACAAACACGGCATCGACGTCAAAATCCTGACCGGCGACAACGATATCGTCACGAAGAAAATCGCAAGCGATGTGGGCATCCCGTCGGACAAGATCGTCCTGGGCTCCGACATCGAAGCGCTGTCCGACGAAGATCTGTACGAACTGGCCACCGGCACCAGCATCCTGGCAAAGCTGTCCCCCTTGCAAAAAGAGCGGGTCATCACCGTCCTGCAGGACCGCGAACACGTGGTCGGTTATCTGGGTGACGGCATCAACGATGCGCAGGCGCTCAAGCAGGCGGACGTGGGCATCTCCGTCGATACCGCGGTGGACATCGCAAGGGAATCGGCGGACATCATCATGCTCGATAAAGATCTGAACGTCCTCGAAGAGGGCGTGGTCGAGGGCCGGCGCGTGTTCGGCAACATCATCAAATACATCAAGATTACCGCGAGTTCGAACTTCGGCAACGTGTTTAGCGTGCTGATCGCAAGCGCATTCCTGCCCTTCCTGCCGATGCTGCCGATCCAGCTGCTCGTGCAGAACCTGCTGTACAGCGTCTCGCAGATCTCGATTCCCTGGGACAACATGGACGAGGAATATCTCCACGAGCCGCAGCAGTGGAACGCGGACGAGATCGGCAAGTTTATGGTCTGCATCGGTCCGGTGTCCTCGGTCTTCGACATAGCGACCTTCTGGATGATGTGGACGGTATTCGGCGCCAACACGCCGGAGATGGCGTCGCTGTTCCAGTCCGGATGGTTTGTGGTCGGACTGCTGACGCAGACGCTGATCGTGCACATGATCCGAACGAGAAAGCTGCCGTTTATCCAGAGCCGGGCTTCCGGACCGGTCAACATCATGACAGCCGTCATCATGGCGCTCGGCATCCTGATACCCTTTACCGGGCTCGGGACGTACATCGGTCTCGTGGCGCTGCCCGCCCGGTACTTCGTCTGGCTGCTCGGCATCCTGATCGCCTACTCCGCGCTGACCGAAATCATGAAGAACGTATACATTAGAAGATTCGATTCCTGGATCTAAGTCCGGATCGCCTCCGGCGAGACTTTTGTGCCGGCGACAGGCGGGGCGGATGCGACAACATGTGCAATTATTGGCATTCTTAAAATAATTACACACTTTGCTCAATTTATGCCAAAAAACATTAAATGTGGTAGTACCCGGGCCCCTTGCGTTGTGGGAGCCCGGTGAGTTGTGTTCGCTGCTTTGCACGAGCCGGTGAGCTGAATTTACTGCTTTGCACGATTTCGCGATAAATCTGACTTCCGGTGAGCCAAATTCGCCGTCTTGCACGCGAAAATCGATTAAAATCGGAAATATTGTTCCAAATTCGCTACTTTGCACGATTTTAGCAGAAGGAATCCGAATATTTCGTGCATTTCGGCGAATTCTGCCCATAATCGACGAAATCTCTCGGGTTTGCCGTGCATTTCGGCCATTTTGGAGCAAGCCCGTCATCAATTCGGGCAAAATCGTGCACTTCAGGAAATTTGGAACAGCGCCGGTGGCAGGTTGGCATGACAAATTGAGCAATTATTTACATTTTAAAAAAAATTACACATATTACTCAATTTATGCTAAAGAAAATCATAAAGTGGTCGATATAGTAAGAGGCAACCGAATCATCCCTTTCTTTGCTTCTTGTTGAGTTTAGACTAAAGAGAGGTGACGGATCGGTTACCATCAAGAGTGGAGTTAGTTTTCAAGCGAAAACCAGTTAGGCGGTCATGAGGAAAGAACGAGGTTAAGCGATGGAACGATTCAGAAATGCTGATGAAAAAATTCTGTTAGGGTATGAATTCTTGATGAAAGAGAGGCCAACCGATGCATGCGATGTCTGGCTTGAGGCTTGGGAAGATATAAAGCAAATCATTTCGGACGAAAAGCCGCAGGATATCGAATGCCTCCAGGGAAAGTACGACTGGTCCGAATATGTGATTTACTATGTGCAAGACCTGGAGATGCATCTCGGTCGTGCCGCTAAAACGAAGAAAGAGTACTTACAGAAGAGAATCAAGTATTGCGAAGAAATGCTCCGCGTCGTGAACGAAGACAATACGCGCGTCATAGAGAATACGCAGAGAGCCATCGCAGAATCCTACGATGCGCTCGGCGCTGCAGGTAAATGAGAGTAAGATAGCCAATCGATGAGTTTGAAAGGATCATAAAGAGGTAGTCCCGGGCCCCTGCGTTGCAGGGGCCCGGGTGAGCTGGATTTGTCGTCTTACGCCAGTCGGTGAGCCAAATTTGCTATCTTGGGCGCGAGAATCAACTAAAAACTGAGGAGTATTCACTCACAGTTGTAAATTTTGTAATTTTTATTGCAATGCCATTATTCGGTCAACTTATCGATTTCTGCTTCGGACAGGCCTGTGAGTTTAACAATTAATGTGATGTCTATACCTTCTTTGAGCGCGTTGAGCGCGATTTGGGTTTTGGCCTTTGCTTGGCCTTCTGCAAGACCTTCTGCAAGACCCTTGGTTCTGCCTTCTGCCAAGCCCTTGGCTCTGCCTTCTTCCAGGGCTTTCTCAGCGTTTTCCCGGGCCACTACTTCGAGTGTACGCTGGTCGAGCAGCCACTTCTGACGCGCTTCATACCACAGCCTTGCCTCGTCGTCGGCGCTGACTTGTTGAAGGCGTTCATAGGCTCGATTCAACTCTTTATCTTCTTTGGCCAGCATTTCGAACTCCTCCTTCCTCTTGGCTGCCAGAAATCTCAGCCATTTGAGCATCGACGGATCCAATCCTTTGATGCCCAGTCCGCTTCGCAGTTTTTCCAGATCGAGAAAATGGACTTCCAATACATCGGTTAGGCGTGACCTGTCTTCATCCTCTGTAATATGGTATACCGAATGGACTTTTTTTACCAGCGAAAAGTTGTAATCCATGATGTTAATGGTGATACATTTTTTGAATTCCGTATAGCTGTCACCCTCTCCAGCCTGCTGTGTATACATTTTGCCCCAATAGAAAAGCGTCCGCTCCGGCATCATCGGAAAGGGTAGCACCTGAATTTCGATGTTGATCTGGCGACCGTCTGACAGGCCGGCCCGAACATCGAGAATGCCGGACTTGTCACCGGCGAAGTCCGCCGGAAGGCTGGGGTTCATGATGATGAGGTCGTCAAACTCCTCGAGCGGGAGTTTCAAAATGCTGGCCAGGAGGGACTTGAGGCGTTCTGTCCGCTTTGCGTCGCCAAACAGGAGCTTAAAGGCAAAGTCGACGACGGGCAGCATGATAAAGTCATCTTGATTCTTATGCATGGAACCGTATCTTGAAAGCTGGTCTGCTGCAGGGAGATCGTGACCCGAGCCGATGAGCGGGGCAAAACGGTCAGATTCTTCGTGCAATGCGGCAGTTTGAGGGTCGAGGTATGAATTGATGATTGTGCTGGCGAGGTTGTGTGGCCACGAATTCATGATAGCTTCCTTTCTGTGGTACGTTGACGATTTTCTGCGGTGACTTTTTCTCCAAGGGAATGGCGATTCAGCTTATTCTGCCTTCAATAGAGGCGGTGCAGCTGCCAGTAGGATTCGCTGCCGCAGAGGATGACGGGGACATCGGAGATTTTTTCGATACCGCCCGGGTAGGTCGCGACGAAGCGGATGATGAGTTCGCTCGGCTGGACATGCGATCCTGGTGCCCATTTATGTGTGGAATCGACGATTGCTTCGTATCGGGTGTGACCGGAGGGATGTGCAGGCCCGGCGACCGCGAGGTCGCACGCCAGCTCGGGGCGACCTCGCGGGTAGGCGCGCACCGAAACGGGCGCGCCCTGCGCCTGTGCCCACAGGCACAGGCGCTCGCCGGGCCAGAATACGTTATATCCTCGTTTCCGGGGCATCGGCATGGCGAGATAGTCAGAAAAGGACACGGTCGCATTGAACTCTTCGCCAAAATGCTTTACGTTAAACCCTCTGCGGTTTGCATCCCATGCGTCGGTGTGGTCCACCGCGCCTTCGATGCCGCCCTCTGATTGCACATCGAACCGGTAGCTGCCCAGCCCGGCACCGGTCGCATCGCGCACGGTGCAGACGATTTCGTAGGATCCCGCGACCGCGACCGGCGCGGTGCCCGTCCGAACGGGCGCGTAGCGCCCGGCCGTCGGAAGGGCGCCGCCCGACAGGATGTACGGAGCACTTGTTGCAACATGCGGATTAGCGGCGCCCGATAAATATCCTGTAACGCCGCCCGAAACCGGCTCTATCCCCTCTTCCCTGTGCACGTAAATGCGCTGCCTTCCTCTATACAGCTCGGTGGTCAGCGAGAGCACATCGCCCTCTGCATCGTCGACTTCCACCTCAATCAGGTACGATTCCCCTTCTTTCACCTTGCCCGGAATCGTCTTGATCGATTTAATCCACGGCGCCTGTCCGCCGCCTTCGACGTAAAACGTAAGGCTCACGACGTTGGAGAGTTTATCGTACGCCGGATTGCCTCCCTCTGTCGGCGGCCGCGCCGTGTTGTCTTCCTGCCAGTGCTCGACCGTGTACTTACCGTCGATGTAAAACCGTTCGATCGGTGCAGACAGAACCGTGCCCGGCGCGGCAACCGGCTCGCCGTATTCATCCAGGATGAGCGCAGCGTCCGGATGCGCCCCGTCGTTGAACGGCGTGTGTGTGTAGCGCCAGAACGAACGCTTGGACGGGTCGCTTTCATAGTCGAAGTAATGGACGTTGTATGAAACGAGTTCTCCCTTTTTGTAGACGAGACTTTCCTGTTCCGGTGGCGCCTCGGCAGGAGAACGCACACACGCGATGCTGCCGCCGCTTACAGACCAGGTGGAAAGAGATGCCGGATTTGCAAAACTTTCGTCCGCAGCATACCTTCGCAGTCCATCTTCTATGAAATACACTTTCAGATCACGAATTTTATGAATACCTTCCGGCAGCTGGAACGAGAGTTTCGCTCCTTTGTACGGACCGCTTTCAAGCATATACTTTGTTTCTCCGCCCATCTTTTGCAAGAAGAAACTTTTATCGAGCCAGTGCGCGTTTGCGTTATCGACCATGATAGATGTAACCCCGTCCATCGATCCATACGCACCGTCATACGCCCGGGCAGCCAACGTAAACACCCTCGGCTCCTGAAGCGGCCCCGCTGTAATGACGCCATCCCTCGGCCAGTTGTACATGCCTTGCTGTGCATTGTCTACTTTATACAGAACCGTCCACGTATCCGTCGCCCAAACGTTCTTGCCATCGCTTCGGTATATGAACATCGGAACGCTATACCTGACGTTCCGCCTGCTCGCCGAAGTGGATGTCGTCGGGATACGCGTAAAGATGGCCGTTTTCCCGGGCGGAACGTCCAATTGAAATGCATAATTTTCAGATGTGCTGTTCGTAACCGTCACGTGCGGAACCGTATGGATGGGCCCGTCGATTACGATGGAGTTTTCCACTTCGCGATAAACGGGAATTTGAGGCAACGAGCTGAACGTGCCGCTTACACGAGCATAACCGTCCCCTAACGGCCTCACGGAAACATCCTGCAGTCCGGCTTGCAAATCCGGTGTCCAAAGACCATCGCTCTCCATGCCGGATGCACCGGGCACGCCCATGCTTTCCACCAAATCCACGCGTATGTCTTCGAGCCACATCTTCGCTTGCTCTTTTTTGCCGTAATTGCTGGCAAAGAACGTGAGTGTGTGCTCGCCTGCTTCGAGCAGTCCAGGATGACTGTAGTGCCCGCGTCCGCCATGGACGTTGTATTCGGCCCAGAGCTTGCCGTCGATTTTGACATAGCTCTGACACCAGGCCGACGCGCCGTAGTACTCGGCGTTTTTTTGCATTAAATAATTAAACGCAAGGAACGCCTTTTTCCCCTCGGGCACGGTAAACTTCAACGCCGTAAGATCAGCAGGGTAAGGATGCGATCCAAAGGCATTGCTTGAGCTTGAGCTTCTGTTGAGAATCAGATAAGCCCCTTTGTAATACCCCTCACTGACAACCTCTACGGTACCGGTTGCCGTGGAATACGTCTTCGCTTCATATCTGAAAAAAGGATTCACATGGTCTGCATTTTCAAAATCTTCGGCATAAGAGGCAACCGTACGATAGGCAAGCGGGCCAAATGTTGCGCCGGGCGTATTCGTCAATTCATGGTGAATGCGGAGCAAATCATCTTCTTCGACATCAGCCACATCGTCCAGGGCAACATCATATTCGACGTAGTACGTGCATCCGGGTGTAAGGCGATAGGACTTTGAGACACGTGCCCCTTCGCCCTCAGGCACGGTTGCAACCAGTGTGCCGCGACCCTCTGCTTCAGGTTGAACGATCAGGTTGAGGAGACCGTCCTCTTCAATATCCCGCCTTGTCACATGAGCAAATCTCCCACTGTACGACCCGACGAGCGCAGCGATTTCACCATCAGCCCCGGATTCGTACAGGGAAGAAGGATTCAGCTCATCGCACACCACAAGCATGTTAATATCGCTCTCTCCGCGGTAGTTCCTGGTTGCATAGCGTTTCAAAATCATGGGCAGCGTCTGATCCCAGCGCAGCACATCGTTTAGGCTGTACGCGTTGCCGGGCGTATTGTAGCCGGCCTGCACGACTGCGATCGCCTCCGATACGACGCCGCTTTCGAACGTCGTAAGCGAAATGCCGAGCTCGCCGTACAGATTGCCGGTGCGCACCGTGCCCGCACCCGGATTGAACACAAACGTCTTGACCCGCTCCTGGTAAATGTTATAGCCCGTATTCCACACATATACCCACTCTGCACCGTTCGTGACATACACCTGGCCCGCAATCTCGCGTGCGAACAGGATTTTACTGCTCGCTGTCGGATAGTCGTCCTTCCCGCCCTTGACTTCGCCGGTGAGCGTCGCCCCGTCACTCAACCGGTACACCTGCGCGTAACCGTAGCGGGCAGATGACGAACGCGAATTCCACGTGTGCGCAATGTGCGTGCAGGCACCACCTTCATCGAGCACCGGAGCCACCGTGTACGGATAATACGTCGAATCCTGCTTCGCAGGCGTTGCAAGCGACAACCGGTTATCGCGCCCGTAGACGTGCGTCCGGGCAAAATAACCATTGATTTCACCGGCTGAACCGCCGGCCTCGATGCGGCCGCGCGTCCGGGTTTCAACGACGATGCGACCGTCGACATCAATCACAAGCACTTCATGGTTCGCTATCCCGTAGACAGGATCTTCAAAGCAGAGCGCCTCAAATGAAAGCTGCTCCGTCGCAGGGTCGAAGAGGCCGCGGCGCATGTCGGTCCCGGCTCCCGTTACAAAGTGAACCCGACCCCACAGTTTACGCTGCATACCCTGCATCACCGGAAGGGTATACATTGTCTCAAATTGCCCCATAGTCGCAGAAATCCGTGCGATGCCGCCCGGCAGGAATGTGTAAATGCGGTTTCCTTCCGAAAAACAATGATGTCCGACCTCTGCGTCGAGCACCGCGAGCATCTGGCCGGTGTCCTTTGTCAAGATGAGCGTCTTGCCGCCTGCAACGAGGAACAGATAGCGCCCCTGGTCGTCCTGTGCAAAATACGGGCCACTCCTGACCCGCGGAATAGGCAGGATGTCGTCACCAAATGTGAATGTCCATTTTACATCCTGCGTTCCTGCAGCGTTAAACGCCCAGCACGAAATCGTATGCGGCGGACCGGGATAGCCGTCCAAGACATCGCTGACCCACGTGCCGTCGAGCTTGTACAGGTGAGCTTCATCTGCGATGTAGTTGTCACTTTCGTAAAACAGCCAGTTGCCCTGGTAGCCAAACGGCGTCTGGACACTTGCTGTGCGGACCGCACCCGGTGAAATTGTTTCGGAAGCCTCGTGAATCATCTGTGTGACGGAAATATTCGCATCGATACCTCTTGCAAGCAATTCGCTTTCCAGGCGTGACCGGTTCTCCTGCGCAGCGTCGTAAGCCTGATGGCCGCCTGTAAGAATCGTGACGCTCGCCGTCTGCAGGCGCACGGGTTCGATGTCGACGACGGGCGCGATGTTTACGACGTCGGAGATTTCAGCCGTCGAACTCTGTAGACGGTCTTCTTCCGTCACGTATTCTTCGAGCGTCCCCTCCGTCCATCGATCTTTGGCGATGAGACCGACTTCGAACAGGCCGACGCCCGTCTTTGAGAAAGCGATGGTCTTGCCCGTGCCGAACGACCGGTCCTCGTAGCCTGGGAAGTTCCCGTCGATGCGGATCCAGTCAGTGAGCGCGATGTGCCCTTCCGGAGGACTTTCAACGAGCAAAGGGTGCGGCGCGCCGCCAGAGCCTCCGCCAGTCGGTGGAATACCGCTTTCTGCCACAGCCAGGCTTCTGTAGAACCACGACCGGTCGACCTGGTCGCCGTCGGTCGTCGACACATCCTCCACTTCGATCTCTGCGACATTCGATCCCTCGCCTCGCACAAACTCGGCGTCGAGCAGGATCTTCGCCTCCGGCGGACGGTCGGGCGACACGGTGAAATCTGCGGTCACGCGATCCCATTCACCCCTTGAATCCTCCGCATAGATCGTATATCGGCAATTGGCAGGCCCGGTGTTTTTCAGCAGAAATTCGAGTCGGCCATACTCGAAATACTCATCCGACGCAGCCAGTCGCTCGATCGGGCGTGTCTTAATGGCGTCGCTGTTCTGCAGCGCATTGCCGCCGGCCGGCGCGTGATGCAGGGTCACCCACTCGCCCTCGTCGAGATATTCGAGCTTGACCCACACGTCCACGAGCGTCTCGGACGGCCGCTTGGCGACCCGAAAATTCAGCACCTGCTTCCGGTTTTGCTTCTGCGTTCCGGTGAGGCTGTGCTCGATCGCCGGTGTCTTCAGCACGTCGATCGGCTTCGTGTCCTGCCCTGCGTGACCGCTTTGCGTGTCCACATTCAGCCGGACCTGATACCTACCCGCCCCGGGAAACACGGCTTCCGCCCGCACGGAGCTCCGGCGGCTGATGCTGCCGGCTCCGCTTTCCACGATGGAAAACCGATTGGTCGCAAGCCCCCCGGCGTAGGCGCGCGTCGCGGACAGTGTCTCTTCCTCTATGTAGAACAGCGATGCATCGGTCGCAAAGACGCTGTGACCTTCGTACGTCGAAGGCGGCAGATCGAGTTGGGCTGTGACGGTCACGTCTTCGGGAGCGGTCGGGTCTTCGGGATCGCCCGGCACCTCTCCTTCCACGATTTCGTAAAACTTGAAGCGGACGGGAAACGAAAACGACAGGCCGACGGCGCCGCCGGCGGCAAACGTTCCGTCTCCCACGCGGTAGCCTGCGGAGTCGACGGGGTTCCCGCGGATGTGGATGATGTGACCCGGCATCAGATGACCTGCCAGACTGGTGATCATGGACGGGTGTACATACCCGTTTTCAATCGTGTGCGGCTGCGCGATGCTGACCCGCCCCGCCGCCTGCGCTCCGCTCTCGCCGTTGCCGAACAGCGAGTAGATGTTGTAGCCGAACGCCCGGTCGATGAGCGGGATCTCGCGCGCGGGTGACAGGTTGTAGTCGGTGAAGGACAGGTCATTTTGTGCAATGAGGTTGAAAATCGGTTTCGCCCGAAAGTACAGCGTCGTGGCGGTGAAGTCGAACTCGACGGATCCGGGATCGAACAGCTCGTGCAGCGCAGCGCTCCTCCCTTCGACCCGACAGGCGATCTGCCTGCCTTCAGAGATTTTTTGCCGGATTGTACCGGGGAGCGGAATCTGAAACTCCGCGCGCTCCGATGCGAGGATGGATGCGTATCCCCGTTTCTCAATTTCCGTATCGTCGATTACGATTTTATCAGACCCGGCGTTGCCGACTTTCCAGTAGCCGCCGCTGTGATGCCACATATCGAGCGACGTCGTCGCATCGAGGTCTGCGCCTTCGATGTAGATTTCCGTTGTGGCAAAGGTACTCATCCGGACGGGACTCGCACCGCCGGCGCTGGATTCCGATGCAGCGCGGCTGTTCACCGAGGCGAACAGCGAGATCATCAGCACGACGGCAACGAGCCATGCCGGGCGCAGCGGAGGTGAAGGAGGCGACGGAAAGTCCGGTTTATTATTTGTTGTTAAATATTTCACGATTACATCCTCTGCGATTTGTCAGGTGTGGGCGCGGCGGTTATTTCCAGACGAACGTATTGGATAGTACACCCGGATAGTGTTCCGTAAGGACGACCCCGGTTTCGCGCATCAGATGCTGAATGCGCAAATTGTTACCTTCTCCTGATTTGTAAGTCATTGTGTATCCGTGCATATTTCTCTCAACGAGATGCTGAATCCCGATTTCCATGTACGCCATCCCTAATTCCGAGAGCGACCTCAACGCCGGCATGGGTACCACGACGCTGTGCGCAGAAGCTTCGCGCGTCCAATGGCCGTACTGCGCAAGTATTTTCTGCCCGTCCGGCGAATAGAAGGCGACGCTGATCATATTCCGGTATCCTTCGGGCAGCGCCGGAGCGTCGAAGCGGTAGCGATAGTTCCCGGCGGAGCCTTCGAACCGGACGGATGCGAGGAACTGGTCGAGGTAGGCAAAGCAGATGCTCTCGCCGACATCGGCAATCGAGACGTCGGGTTCGCCGGAGCCGGGAGCCGGTGACGCCGGCGCAGGCGGGCTTTCGGGTGACGGCGTCTCGGGCGGAGGCGTCTGCACACCGCCGCGGCCGGCTTCGTCTGCGAGGTCGACCAGGCGGACGAAGGCGGCCGCGGCTTCCGCCCGGGTCAAAAAGGATTCCGGGCGGAAGCTGCCGTCGGGGTAGCCGGTTAAGAGCCCGACGGCGGCGGTCACGGCGATCGGATACTCGTACGCTGACCGATCGCCTACATCGGTAAACGGTGCCTTCGGCACCGTTCCTTGTTCGTTGCGCGCAAACCGCACTCCATCCAGCTCTTCCATCAGGCGCGAGTACACGAGCGCCATCACCTGCCTTGAAATCGGATAGTCAAGCGCCGCTTTGTGAATGTCCGCGCCGGTAAACAGCCCGCGGTGCAGTCCTTCTTCATAATAAGGCAGCGCCCAGTGCGACAGTGTATTTGGCTCCGTTTCTTCTGCTCTGGCTTTCGTAAGGAAAGCTGCAACACCATCTTGGAAAGGTGCACCCTCCCGCAAAGCAAGGGGCCCGGACGAATCAGGCGCACAGCTCATCGTCATGCGCAAAAACTCACCGCAGCTCACCAGGTGATTGGGTCGAAACGTCCCATCGGGATAGCCTCCGAGTATGCCAGCAGCATGGGCACGCGCAACGGTACCGGCGTGCCAGTGCCACGCATGCACATCGCTGAATGCCGGTCTGTTACCGGCATCAACATCTGCGGCAGTCACCTGTTGCACGCTCACCGCTGAGCTGATGGCTACGCTCAGTACGATCCAAAAAACACAAAGGCAAAGCTTCAACGATGGCGTCGCGCTTTGCCTGCCGACTCGAATCCTGTCCATGTCTTTTCCTCCTGCGCTCCCACGCAGGCCAAGTAGCAGTATTATACAGTAAATATATGGTAATTGCAAGCACAAGGATTCCTGCGTTGCGGGCGCGGCGCTCTTTTGCTATACTGAATTGATAAGATTGCAGAGAGATAATCAGATCAACACAGAAAGAAGGACGTCATGAAGCTGGGCTTCGATGCGGAAAAATATTTAGAAGAGCAGTCGAAATATATCCTCGAGCGGATTAACAAAAAGAAGGTCGACCGGCTGTACCTGGAGTTCGGCGGGAAGCTGGACCACGACAAGCACGCCATGCGCGTGCTGCCGGGATTCGACGAAAGCGGAAAAATCAAGCTGCTGGCGAAGATGAAAGAGCACGTAGAGATCATCATCTGCATCTACGCGGGCGACATCCTCACCAATAAAACGCGGCAGGATTTCGGCATCACTTACGACGTGGAAGTGATGCGCATCATCGACACGTTCCGCCGCTACGAGCTCGAAATCAACAGCGTCGTCATCACGCGCTACGAGGATCAGCCGGCGGTCAACACGTTTATCAACAAGCTCGAACGCCGCGGCATACGGACATATCGTCACAACTTTACAAAAGGCTATCCCACGGACGTGGACACGATCGTCAGCGACGAAGGCTACGGCCGCAATCCGTACATTGAAGTCACCAAGCCGCTCATCGTCGTCAACGGACCGGGGCCGGGGTCGGGCAAGCTCGCGACGTGCCTGTCGCAGCTGTACCATGAAAACCTGCTGGGTGTAAAGTCGCGCTACGCGAAGTTCGAGACGTTCCCCATCTGGAACCTGCCGCTCAAGCATCCGGTCAACATCGCCTACGAAGCGGCGACCGTGGACCTCAAAGACGTCAACATGATCGACGCGTTCCATCTGGAACACTACGGCGAGACGGCGGTGACGTACAACCGCGACCTCGAAATCTTCCCGGTGCTGCGGCGCATCATCGAGAAGATCACCGGCGAGGAGTCGGAGTACAATTCGCCGACGGACATGGGCGTCAACCGCGTAGGCTTTTGCATCACGGACGACGAGGTGTGCCGCGAGGCAGCCAAACAGGAAATTATCCGGCGCTACCTGCTGGCGCGCGTGGATTATAAGAAGGGACTCATCGCAGGCGAGGCGGTCAACCGCGCGAAGCTTCTGATGGACGAGCTGGGGCTGGAGCCGAAGGACCGGCGGGTCGTGACCCCTGCGCTCGAATACGTCGAACGCAAGCGAAAGTCGGATCCTCGCTACGAAAACGTGATCGCCATGGCCATGGAACTGCCGGACGGGCGCATCGTGACAGGGCGCAGCTCGCGACGCATGGTGGCGGGGGCGGCGATGCTGCTCAACGCGATCAAGATGCTGTGCAATATCCCCGACGAGGTGCTGCTGATCTCGCCGGATCTGCTGACGACGCTGCAGCATCTGAAGACGGATATACTGAACAAAGTGAAGACTTCGCTGACGGTGGAGGAAGTGCTGTCGGCGCTTGCGATTTCTGCAGCGGTGAACCCGATCGCTGCGATGGCGGTGGACAAGCTCAAAGACCTGGCCGGAAGCCGGGCGCACTGCACGGCCATCCTGAGCGACGCCGATGCGCAGATCTTCCAGGATCTGGCGATCGATGCGACGTGCGAGGCGGAATTCTCCACGAACAATCTGTATTTAGGGTAGCGGGACCGCGGGGGCTACACACACTTTGCGGGAGGTGCTTACGATGAAGAGAAAAACGATGTTGACGATGCTGGTGCTGATAGCGGCGCTCGTGATGCCGGCTGTCGCGCCTTTGATTGCACAGGAGGTGCCGCTCGCCCTGCCTGAGGGAGCGGCGGACTGGTCGCTCGTGCACGCCGCATCCGCTTCGGCAGAACCGGACTACCGCTACAAGACGCGCACGCTAAAAGTTACAGATGAAATCAACCAGGCACCCGAGCTCGTCGCGACGCTGACGATTCCAAACTACATGGGCAGCGTGGAGGCCGTGCTCGAGACGGCCGAAGGCACGGCCCACGCGACGGTTCACGTCGTGTACCTGCCCAACGACAAGTGGGACGACGAGTGTTATTACTCCGCCATGAGCGTGCGCTACCGACGCTACGGATCCTGGGTGCTGACCGGGGCTACATCGATCGTCGGGTGGAAAGATCTGTACAACTACGGATTCCTGCCGGTCGACGGCGGCATGTCGGTGTTTACGCCGGAAGGCGCCGAGCTGCACATCCTCGCCGGACCTGGTCTGTACACCTCGATCGTAACGCTGCCGTATTCCACGATGGATACCGGCTACGCCACCTTTGCCGAGGCGCTGGAAGGCGGGTCGGCAGACGTGCAGTACACGGGGATGGGGTTGCCGTTCCTGCTTGCGCTCAACGACGACACGATCGCCCACTTCCTCGAAAAGGACCGGCTGGAGCCGTCCGCTTCGCACGAGTGGCCGGGTCTGCGCGAGCTGATCCTCGAAGCGCGCTACGAAGTCGAGCCGGAAGTGGAGCGCACGGGGCTTCACAATTTTGAGTCGAAGCGGCCGTACACGAAGGGCATGTTCCTGGACATCCCCTACAACGTGACCGCCTGGTACGATCCGTATGTGGAGAAGGTCGTGCGAATCGGTCTGATGAAGGGTGACAATAACGGACGCTTTCTTCCGGGCGGCGATGTTAAGCTATCCGAAGTGATCGCCATGGCTGCGCGCCTGCACAACATCTACCACGGAGAGAGCGGAGACTTCTTCCAGGGGCCGGTCTGGTACAACGTGTATGTGCGGTATGCGATTGCAAACGGGATCATCCGGGAGGGTGACTTTGACGATTACACGAGGTCCGCTACGCGCGGTGAGATGGCCTGCATCCTGGCGTCTGCCGTGCCGGCCGATGCGCTTGCGCGCATCAATGCCGATGTGCACGTCGCGGACGTGCACTCGGGCATCTCGTACAGCTATCAAATTTACCAGCTGTACGAGGCCGGCGTCCTGACCGGCTACGTCGACGGGTCGTATCGCCCGGCGGAAACGATTACGCGAAGCGAGACAGCCGCGATCATCGCCCGCATCGCAGATGCAGGGCTGCGGATCGCGTTTTAAATCGTGATTTCTACAGATGCTCCTCATAGATTGCCCGGGGCCCTCCGATGTACTTCGGGCGGGTGCGGCAGGCGACGAGGTGCGCTTCGCCGATGCTGCGCGTGGACAGCCGAACGGGCACGCAGACTTTTTCCATGTGCATGCCGATGAGCGTATCGCCGATGTCCAGCCCCGCGCGGGCACAGCGCAGCTCTTCGACGGCATACGGCTCGTCGAACGCTGCATAGGCGGCCGTCGCAAAAGCGCCGCCGGCGTGCTTTTGCGGCACCACGTTGACACGTGGCAGGGCGTACGCCCTGGCGGCCGCCCCCTCGATAATCAACGCGCGGTTCAAGTGCTCGCAGCACTGCGCTGCAACGTAGACCCTCCGCAGATTGGCTTCTTCCCAGATCCCTTCGAACAATGCCTTCCCGATATCCTCATCCGAATCGGATCCGATGCGTTTGCCGTGCGCCTCGCTCGACGAGCAGCCGACGACGAGGATGTCACCGGCCTCCAGCTTAGCGATATCCAGGAGTTCGCGCGCCGCCGCGGCGGCCTGTTGCTTTAATTCTTCGTACATTACAGCGCCTTCTTTCTCTTTTCGTATGCCAGTTATATTTGCTTCGATCGTAACGCAATTATCTGAGAATGCCGATCGGATCTTTCATATGCGGCCGCCTTTTACTTCAACCAGTCGATGGCCGCGGCGAGCTGGAGATCTACATCCTCTCCGAGCACATAGTATTCGAACGCAGCCGAAAGAGCAGCCATGGTCGTGTAGTCGAGTCCGCCGTACGGAGAGAGCTTTTCGTCGGCCTGGAACTTGCGGATCGAGGCGACGGTGTCCCCATCCATGATCCCCGTCAGCGGAGCCTCGTAGCCCAGGTAGCTCAGGCGCTGCTGCGCACCGTACACGTTGAGCCCCATCTGCCCTGCGTAATATCGCATCGGCTCGTTCATCGGCGCCAGAATGCGGAGTATGGCGGCCGCCTCTTCTTCGGAGAGCGCGCCGCTTTCGTGCACGACGTCGTCCGGCTTTATGCCTACCCCGTCGATGCGGCGCTTGTGCGGCGTCAGGAAATAGTAGATCGACAGCTTGTAGGCGCCGCCGTCGGGCGACTGCGAAATCATCTGCGCCACGCCTTTGCCATACGTCGTGCGACCGATGATGCGCGCAACGCCGTTGTCCTGCAGTGCGCCCGCCAGACACTCGGAAGCGGACGCCGTGTACTCGTTGACGAGCACCGCCGTGGGCAGCCGCTTCGTCAGATTGACCGACGAGGACACCGTCTCGATGATGTTGCCCTGCCGCTCGTAGTGCGCCAGCGTCCCTTCGAACGGGACGAGCTGATCGGCGACGGAAAGCGCCGACGACATGAGGCCGCCGCCGTTGTCGCGCAGGTCGATGATGAGCCCGCGGATGCCCTGATTCAAAAGCGTCAACCGCGCCTGCGCGAATTCCTTGTCCGTGTCGCTGTCAAACGACGTAATCCGGATGTACCCGATATCGCCTTCGATCACCGACGGATACACCGAAGCCGCGTGGATGATCTCGCGCACCATGGAATACGTCTTCGCGGCACCGCCGCGCTCCACGGCAAGCGACACGCGCGTGCCTTCCTTGCCGCGCACGAGCAGGGCCACTTCGTCGAGCGTCATGCCTGCCACCGGCCGCTCGTCGATGCGGACGATTATGTCACCGGACTTGATGCCGGCCCGATCCGCAGGCCCGCCCGGCGTAACGACGGTGATGATCACCCGCTCGTTCGACATAGTCATCGTAATGCCTACGCCGCTGTAATCGCCGAGGATGCTGTCGATGAGCTTGTTGGCCGTCTCGCGCGACGGATAGTACACGCTCCACGCATCGCCCAGCGAGTCGAACAAGCCCTTGTACAACCCCTGAAAAAGCACCTCCGATGACACCTCATCTTTGTAGTGAAACCGGAGATCGTCTACGAAATCTTCCAGTTCCCGGAATCGCTCGCTGTCCGTAAGACCCACCGTCGCTGCGCGCACGACAAAACCGCCCTGCTCCAGCTCCGCGCCAAACCAGCCCGTCAGGGAGAAGATGTAAATCCCCGTCATCAGGAGCATGGAAAGCGCAACGAGCAGCGCAACGACGCGAACGAGTTTCTGATTCTTTTTTCCGTACATGAATTCTGCTCCTACATGATTTCGATGTCGAGTTTATTCCTGGATTCCGCAAGGCCGCGCAGGCTGACGCTGTAGTCGATGGACAGCCGGCCCTTGCCGTCTTCGTCGGGCAGGAAGTCCGAGATGCTGTTCGTGAGCACCTCCATGCCGACCGACCCGAACGGCGTATCGTAAAATCCTTCGAACCTCTTTCCTTTTTCGAATTCGATGACCGTCGACGTGCCGAGCGGTTTGCCGCTCCGCTTCATCTTGACCTTATTGTCGCAGATGGCCAGAGACGTGCGGCAGCCTTCCATGCCGGACAGTTCGCTTTCCATATAGGTGACATACGTCGCCCGGCCGCGCTTGTACAGCTTGCCTTCGGTGATCAGTTCGACAACGTCTTCGAGCTGGTCTTCGTCATTCTTGTGCGTAACGGTTTTCCCTGTTATTTTTAGCATGATATCTCTCATAGCCTAATTCCACAATCCTTTCTATAATCTCGGGATACGTCATGCCGATGTCCATGCATAAAAGTGGGAACATGCTGGCGTGCGTAAACCCCGGTATGGCGTTGATCTCGCTGATATATAATTCGTTTGTATCCCGGTCCATCAGAAAGTCGACGCGGGCATATCCGTCGCAGCCGAGCGCCCGGTAGGCTCGCTGCGCCATGTCGTGCAGTTCCTGTTTCTTTTCTTCGCTGATATCTGCGGGGATGCAGATCTTGCTCGCCTCGTCGAAATACTTGGACTTGTAGTCGTAGTATTCGGCAGCCGGCAGGATCTCTCCGATGCCCGCAAGCGTCAGTTCGTCGTTGCCGAGCACGCCAGTCTCGAGCTCCCGGCAGTGGATGCCGCGCTCAATCAGCAAACGGTCGTCGTAGCGGGCCGCCTCGAGAAGCGCTTCGCCCAGGCCGCTTGCGTCGCGCACCTTTGTAATGCCGACCGATGAGCCCATGTTCGATGGTTTGACGAACACCGGCCAGCCGAGTTCCCTCCCGACACGCTTTATGATAGTCTCGATGCGCTGTTCGATTCCGCCATCCCGCGCATGGCTGGCTGCATCGTGCTTGTTGTCTTTCGACCGGCTTTCATCTGCTTGCAGAAAGTCGCGCGACGACAGGACGATGTGCTCCGCCTGGCGGAGCCCTTCCTGCGCAAACAGCCTTTTTGCCGTGATCTTATCCATGGCCGTAGCCGCACCGAGCACGCCGCACCCTCCGTAGGGAATGTCGAGCAGCTCCAGCAGACCCTGAACCGTCCCGTCCTCGCCGTTCGGCCCGTGGAGAATCGGCAACGCAAAATCGATCAGGTCTTTGAGCGTATTCGGCCCGCTGCCCAGCACGCACAGGCTGTAGCGGTCCGGCTGATCGCGCAGGTCCTGTTCGGCCTTTTGCTGCCAGCTGCCCGGTATCAGCGCCTCGACATCGCCTTCGTACAGAAGCCACTGCCCCTGCTGCGTGATGCCGATCATGACGATGTCGTACCGCTCTTTGTCGATGGCCCGGATGACCGAGGTCGCCGACATGAGCGATACTTCGTGTTCGCCGGATTTTCCGCCAAACAGAATACCGATCCTTCTCTTAGCCACGTTCCACCTCCGCCAGCAGCTCTTCGAGCTTTTCGCACTCGAACATGTATTCTTCAAGGCAGAAGTGACAGATAATCTCGGCGCTTCCGTCCTCTTCAATCAGTTGTTTCAGGTCGTGTTTCCCGATGGACATCAATGCCTGTTCCATGCGCTCTGCGCTGCAGCCGCAGTACCATTCGATGTTGCGCTCTTCCAGCACTCTCGGCCTGTGGATGGGCGGCATCGACACCAGGAGGTGTTCCAACAGCTCCGTCGGAGTGTTGACAAGTCCGATGTGATCGGTCAGATTGTCGAGCGTGGCGATGCACCGCTCCAACCGGTCCACGCACACATCCGTGGCGTCGGGGAGAAGCTGCAGAATCAAACCTCCTGCATTTTCGACGCGACCGTCCGTCCCGATGCGCACGCCGAGCGCCACCGCCGTCGGCTGCTGCTCCGACCTCATAAAGTACTGGGTCAGATCTTCTGCGATCTCGCCCGATACGAGATCGATGCGTCCGATGTACGGCTCTTTGAGCTTCAGGTCCTTGATGACCGTCAGCGTGCCCTTGCCCACGGCCCCGCCGACATCGAGCTTCCCGGGTCCCTTGAGCGGCAGCTCAATGTCGGGGTCCGCGATGTATCCCCGCACGCGGCCCGAAGCGTCCGCCGAAGCCAGTATTTCGCTTGCGGGGCCGTCACCCTTGATCTGCAACGTCAGCGTGCTCCTCTCGTCCTGGAGCATCAGCCCCATGAGACCGGCTGCGGTGATGGTGCGTCCGAGCGCCGCCGTGGCGACGTTCGATGTTCCGTGGATGTCGGCGGCGGTCTGCACGAGCTCCGTCGTGATGGCGAGGTACATCCGATAGCACCCGCCGATGTCTGCGGCAATGATTGTATTGTTCATCTAATGTCCATTTCTATGCGGTTTATCTCCAATATCCCTCTGCGTGCGGCTTTCTGCCTACAGCTGCCAGCTGCCGTTTGCATACCAGTAGACCATCCGTCCGACTCCAGCAGTGCTACTCTATAAACGCAGAGACCCCCTGTTTCATGCTCTGCGTCAACGCGAGCGATGCTTCGCGGCTGCCTTCCTTGGCCGACAGATATATTTTCAACTTCGGCTCCGTGCCCGAAGGCCGCACGATGAGTCCCGATCCGTTTGCCATCGTGTAGCGCAGCACTTCGGAAGCGGGAAGGCCCGTATCATCGTGCGCATAGTCCACCGACGCGACGACGGGACTGCCGCCGAATTCCTTCGGCGGCTCGCTGCGAAGCCGCGCAAGAACGTCCGCCATGGCGGTCATGCCGGCCGATCCTTCGAACGCAAATTCAACGACTTCGTCCACGTAATAGCCGTACGCATCGTACAATTCCGTAAGGCGGTCACGCAGCGTCTGACCCTGCGCCTTGTGATGGGCGACCATCTGCGCGATGAGCATGGCCGCGTTGACCGCATCCTTGTCGCGCACGTACGACCCGGCCAGGTAGCCGTAGCTCTCCTCAAAGCCGAAGAAGTACCGGTCCTCGAGCCCCTGCTTTTCCAGTTCGCCGATGATTTCGCCGATGTATTTAAAGCCGGTGAGCACTTCGCGCATCTCCAGCCCGCAGTGCTCGACAATCTCCCTCACCATGTCGCTTGTGACAATCGTCTTGACGACAATCGCATCGTCGGCGCAGGGCTTGTTCGCGCACAGGAAGTCCAGAAGGAGGATGCCCACTTCGTTGCCGGTGAACAGATCCGCGTCTTTCCACCCGGCGCCCGATGCGCTGATCGCAATGCCGATGCGGTCGCCGTCGGGATCGGTCGCCATAAGGACATCCGGTGTCCGGAGCTTTTCGCACAGCGCAAGACCTTCGGCCAGCGCTTCCTTCTTCTCCGGGTTTGGATAGGGGCAGGTCGGAAAGTTCCCGTCCGGCTCCCGCTGGCTCTCCACGACGTGCACCTGTCCGACGCCGATGTCTTCGAGCACCCGCAAAACCGGTGTGAGCGCACTGCCGTTCAGCGGCGTGTACACGATCTCGATGTCGCTTGCATCCATCGGAACACCGGCCGCAAGCAACGCCTCGTGATAGGCATCCACCGTCTCCGCTCCGATCGTTTCGATGAAAGCGGCCGTCTTAGCTGATGCGCTTCCGCTGTCGGATGCGGTCGTCTGAACCGATGCGTTTTCTTTGCCGGTCATGGTCGGTTGAGTGGATGCACTTTCGTTGTCAGCTGCGTTCGTCTGAACCGATACGTTTTCTTTGCCGGTCATGGTCGTTTGAGTGGATGCACTTTCGTTGTCGACCGCTTTCACTTGAACCGGCATACCTTCTGCGGTACACCCGACTTCGCTCCAGGGAATGTCGTCGAACGGATCGATGCGCCGGATGTGCTCGAGCACCTCGTCGGCGGCCTCGTTCGTAAGCTGACAGCCTTCGTCGTTGTAGACTTTATAGCCGTTGTAACTCGACGGGTTGTGGCTCGCCGTCACCATGATGCCGGCTTTGGCCTTATGGTAGCGCACGGCAAACGACAGCATCGGCGTCGGCGCCGGCCCCGGGTAGATGTATACGCGGATGCCGTTCGACGCCAGAATGCGCGCGGATGTGCAGGCGAATTCCGTCGACATAATTCTCGTATCGCAGGAGATCGCCACGGACGGATCGTCCGGATAATGCTTGAGCACGTAATCGGCCAGTCCCTGCGTCACCTTGCCGATGGTATAGATGTTCATGCGGTCCGTGCCGGCGCCCAGGATACCCCGCAGGCCGCCGGTTCCGAACTCGAGTTCCCGGTAAAATGCTTCGTGAATCGCCGAAGCAGCTTCGTCGCGCCGCTCGGTCTCCAGCATGCCGCGGAGGCGTTCGAGCTCCTCGCGGACGCCATCGCCCGGAGTCGTTTTGTCCAGCCACCGCTGGAACCGCTCCCGGACTGTGGGTGTCAAATCGTTCATAGCCTTCCCCTCCTGCCGTTTTGGTACCTAATTTTACCACATTCCGATGCATATTTATAGTGCGATGCTCACATGGGAAATGCACCCGGGCGACAGCGCCCCGCCCTCGGACATTGCATGCTGCAGGCCTGCGGGGTCGATCATGGGCGCAGCGGAATGAGCGATAGAGGGTCGCCAAAGTGACAGGCGGGATCGGTGGAAAGGGGGGTACTCCGGCGGGCAGGCGAGGAGTGGCCGGGCGGACAGAGAGGTGGGCCGCAATTTCCCTCTTATCCGAGCGGAATTGTTGCCTCTAAATTAGCAGCTTAGCAGTTGGCGCCAAAATTTACGCTCTTGAGTGGATTCCGGCAGAGGCCGTGTGCAATCTGGCCTTTTGATGACAAAATTTACGCTCTTGAGTGG